>SDBV01000035.1_pt1 | contig 124638 bp, 114 predicted proteins | sample 2277081 | NCBI WGS metagenome assembly SDBV01 (sample SAMN10402039, study PRJNA504765) | marine sediment metagenome | isolation source: marine sediment core GS10_PC15, 223 cmbsf | place: Arctic Ocean: Southern Knipovich Ridge | collected 2010 | reverse complement strand
TCTCGGTGATCTGGCTGACCTTCAGCTTGCCGGACGCCACGTCCTCGGCGATCCGCTGCACCCCGTGGACAATCTCGTTCCGTCCCCCGTAATTCAGGGCCAGGACCAGGGTCATCCCCCGGTTCTTCGATGTGAAGTCGATGGCGTGTTCCAGCATCTCCCTCGCCTGGGCGGGCAGCCGGTCGGTCTGACCGATCGTCCGGAGCCGGATCTTGTTCCGATGCAGATTTTCCAATTCGATCTCGAGGTATCGGCGCAGGAATCTCATCAGAGCGGCCACTTCTTTCGGCGGCCGCCGCCAGTTTTCTGTTGAAAAGATATAGATCGTCAGGTATTTGACGCCGATTTCGCGACAGGCCTCAACGACTTCCCGGACACTCTCCACGCCCGCCTGGTGACCCGCCGTCCGGGGCAGACCCCGGGCCTTGGCCCAGCGACCGTTCCCGTCCATGATGATCGCGATATGGCGCGGCAGTCGTTCCTTGTTGATGGATTTGGCGAGGCGTTCGAGCTTCTTGGCTGCGAGGCTCATCGGTGGAAGGATTCCGGCGGGCTGAGGGGAGGATCAGGTGGGGGATCAGACCTCCATGATCTCTTGCTCTTTGATCTCCAGGAGTTCATCGATCTTCTTAATGTGGCCATCCGTCACTTCTTGGATCTTTTCCAGCAGGCGGTGGTAATCATCCTCGGTAATCTCGCCGGCCTTTTCTCCTTTCTTGAGTTCCTCATTCGTGTCGCGTCGGATATTTCGGGCCGAGACACGACCGTCTTCAGCAACTTTTCTGACGACTTTGACCAAATCCTTGCGCCGTTCCTCTGTCAGGGGCGGAATGGGGAGCCGGATAACTTTCCCGTCGTTCTGCGGTGTCAGCCCCAGCGGGGATTTCAAGATCGCCTTTTCAATATCCGAAAACACATTCTTGTCCCAGGGCGTAATGACAATCAACCTCGGTTCCGGGATAGCAACGGTCGCCAGTTGATTCACCGGCATCTTGCTCCCGTACGCATCCACTGTGAGCCCGTCCAGCAGGGCCGTTGATGCCCGCCCGGTGCGAATGGTGGCGAACTCGTGCCGGATCGCCTCGACCGTTTTGTCCATTTTGGACTTCGTTTCGGAAACCACGCGTTCTTTCATCGTTCACTCCCGCCTTTTCACATTTAAACTACAGCGCTTCCGGCTTCCTGCTGATGATCATATCAGCTTATCCGGCATGAACGACAGTCCCGATCTTTTCGCCCAGAACCGCCCGGCGAATGTTCCCTTTCACGGTCCAATTGAAGACCAGGATCGGCAGATCATTCTCCATGCAAAGCGACGTGGCCGTGGCATCCATAACCTCCAGGTTACGCGCCAGGACCTCCCGATACGCGATCTTCTCGAATTTCTTGGCTGATTTGTCTTCGATGGGGTCGGCGTCGTAGATGCCGTCGACCTTGGTGGCCTTCATGACCACTTCAGCGCCGATTTCCACGGCTCGAAGCGCCGCGGCCGTATCCGTCGTGAAATAGGGATTACCGGTGCCGCCCCCGAAGATCACCACTCGCCCCTTTTCCAGGTGGCGGACCGCCCGGCGCCGGATGTAGGGTTCCGCCAGCTCGCACATCTCAATGGCCGTCATGACCCGCGTTATAACACCCGCCCGCTCCAGGCTGTCCTGAAGGGCCATGGCGTTGATAATCGTCGCCAGCATCCCCATGTAGTCCCCAGTGGCCCGGTCGAGCTCATTTTCCGCAGCGGAACCCCGGAAAATGTTTCCGCCTCCGACCACGATTCCCAATTGCACGGGGATTTGGGCCACTTCGGCTATCTCAGCCGCCAGGGAGTTTACCGTCTGGAGATGCAGGCCGAACTCTCCCGGCCCCTGGAGGGCTTCGCCTCCCAACTTGAGCAGGATCCGCTTGTATGGTTGGTTCTTTTTGGGAGTTGCTTTCGCCATGGCTCGTGGGGAGCCCCCCCTGGCGTCTTGTCCGCCGTCCGCTATTCGTCCAGCTCTTCGCCGACCTGGAAACGTACGAACCGCCTCACGACGATGTTCTCGCCGGTTTTGGAAATCACGTCATTGCGATACTGCTCAATGGTAATCTCGTCGTTCTTGACGAACGGCTGTTCCATCAGGCAGTTTTCTTGGTAGAACTTCTTCAGGCGTCCCTCGGCGATTCGATCCCAGATCTTTTCCGGCTTTCCGTCTTTCTTCGCCTGGCTGTGGAAAATCTCCATCTCCCCTCCGATGATTTCCTTCGGGACATCTTCCCGGCTCAACCATTGGGGATTCGCGGAGCAAATCTGGAGCACCAGATCCTTCACGAACTGTTGGAAGGGATCGGAGCGCGCGGCGAAATCGGTCTCGCTGTTCACCTCAACCAGCACGCCGATCTTTCCGCCGAGGTGGATATACGATTGGATCAGTCCTTCGGACGCGGCCCGAGAACCCCGTTTCTTGGCCTGGACGATGCCTTGTTCCCGCAGGTATTGGATCGCTGCTTCCAAGTCCCCGTCCTTCTCGCTCAGGGCGTCCTTGCACGCCATCATTCCTGCGCCTGTCCGCTCGCGCAGTTTCTTGACCTGTTCAGCAGTGATCGCCATCTTTGTTTCCGTCCTCACTTACACTTCAATCTATCGAGGTGCTTTCGGTTCAGTCCCCCGGAAAGGTCTCGGGACTCACTTCGCTTCGGCCATTTCTTTCTTGGACTCTTCGGAAGCCCCTTCCGATTCCTCTTCGGACGCTTCCTTGGCCATCTGGCCTCGTCCTGTGACGACCGCATCGGCAATGATTCGGCAGTAGAGATGAATAGCCCTGATCGCCTCATCATTTCCAGGAATCGGAAAGTCGATCCGGGTAGGATCGCAATTCGTATCCACGACACCCACCACCGGAATGCCCAGACGATTCGCCTCAGCCACGGCGATATCCTCTCGCTTGGTGTCGACCACAAAGAGCACTCCCGGCAGGTCATCCATGTCCTTGACCCCGATCAGGTTCTTCTCCATCCGGAGGCGCTGCTTCTGAAGCTGGATTTGCTCCTTCTTCGCGTAAGACTCCAACTCGCCCGTCTCTGCGAGAGAGACCAGGTGCTTGTACCGGGTGATGCTCTTGATGATGGTCGAGTGGTTGGTCAGCATTCCGCCCAGCCACCGGTTATTCACCCAGTACATCTCGCATTGCTTGGCATGCTCTTCCACTGCCGACTGCGCCTGCTTCTTGGTGCCGACGAAGAGAACCATCTCTCCTTCGGCCGCCCGTCCGCGGATGAATTCGTACGATTCGCGAATCGCCCGCAGGGTCTTCTGCAGGTCGATGATATAGATCCCGTTGCGTTCCCCGAAGATATAGGCCTGCATCTTCGGGTTCCAGCGACGGGTTTGGTGTCCGAAATGGACCCCTGCCTCCAGCAAATCTCTCATGCTTACAATAGCCATTCACATCCTCCTGTTTTCCCCTGTCTTGGGTTAGTCCTCCGCCCTCTTTTGACAGGTCGCACAAGCCTTGCGGCCACCCCGGCGACCTGCGCATACTCGGGGAGAGAGCGTGCGTGATAAAGAAACTGGAAACTTTGGAAGAGAGTCTTCCTTCAGCCCCGAAAGGCCGCGAAACTATACCATAACCGTTTCCGTAAAGGCAAGGAAGTCACTGAATGAAGGGGAGTTACGCCTTTCCCGGCGCGTCGGTACAGACCTCCCAAGCCCCGTCCGGATCTGCCAACACGATTTCCTTGAATCCCCTTTCTGTGGTAAGGATCTTAGCCGGTAATTTGTCAATCTCGCTTGGGACTCCTGCTGCTATGAGCTACCTCATCATCTGCTCCACGGCCACCCTGGTGGCTGCCCTGACACTCTTCTCCGGTTTCGGCCTGGGCATGGTGCTGATGCCCATGTTCGCCATCTTCTTCCCCGTGGAAATCGCCGTCGCGGCCACGGCCGTCGTACATCTCGCCAACAACCTCTTCAAGCTGACCCTGGTTGGGAAAAATGCGGATCTCAAGGTCGTGGCACGATTCGCCCTTACAGCCGCTCTCTTTGCGGCCATCGGGGCCTTCATTCTGGAGTACTTTTCCGGTCTGGAACCCATCGTCGTGTACACCCTCATGGGCCGAGACTGCACCATAACCCCGCCGAAACTAGTGATCGCCTGCCTGATCACTATCTTCGCCTTCCTTGAGCTTTCCCGCCGCTTTGATCGCCTGGCTTTTGATCCCCGGTTTCTCCCTCTCGGCGGGGCGTTATCGGGGTTCTTCGGAGGACTCTCAGGTCATCAGGGGGCGCTGCGGTCGGCATTTCTCATTCGAGCGGGGCTGGACCGGGACGGCTTCATCGGCACCTCCGTCGTTTCGGCGGTCGTGGTGGACCTCTCCCGCCTCATCGTTTACGGCGTCAGCTTCTTCTCCCGGCATTTCAGCCTGGCCCAGACAGAGGGGCTGGGCGGTCTCATCCTGGCGGGTACAGTGGCGGCATTTCTGGGTTCTTTCGTCGGGTCGCGCATGGTCAAGAAGGTGACTATGCGCGCAGTGCGGCAAATTGTGGGGGGAATGCTGCTCTTGCTGGCTGTGGCGCTCGGCGCGGGGTTGATTTGATTTTAATTAATTGACAGGATAACAGGATTGACAGGATGAAATCTGCTTCACTTGGTGCAGTTCAACGGAGAAGGACGAAGCAAGAAGGCCGAAGGCACAAGAATGAAAAACGAAGCAATCGCCAATCGCAAATCGCCAATCGCCCATCCTGTTATCCTGTCAATTTCCATTTCACCGACTGACCCTTCCCGAGACATCCCCCTTCATCAGTTTCTCGACCTCAGCCACACTGACAAGGTTGAAGTCGCCGAAGATCGAATGCTTCAGACAAGACGCGGCGACAGCGAAATCGACCGCATCCTGTTTCTTCTCGTAAGTCCGCAGGCCGTAAATCAATCCGGCCATAAAGCTGTCGCCGCCGCCGACACGGTCGACAATCGGAACGATATCGAGGAAGGGGCCTACGAAAGCCTCGCCCTGATGTTGCAGGATCGCACTCCATGTGTTGTGGCTTGCCGAGCGCGAGCCCCGGAGGGTGATGGCGATAGTCTCCAGGTTCGGGAAAAGTTTTCTCAGTTCATCGCACACGTGCACATAGGACTCCGCTTCCACCTTGCCGCCCGTCACGTCCGCCCCGGGAGCCGCGATACCGAAGACCTTCTCCGCGTCTTCCTCATTCCCAATCGCCACGTTGCACTGGCTGACGAGGGCCGGCATTACTTCGTTCGCCGTCTTGCCCCATTTCCATAACTTGGATCGGTAATTCAAATCACAGGAAACCGTCAGACCCATCCTGCTGGCTGTTTCAGCCGCCTCCAGGCACACATCCGCCGCGCCCTTTGAAATCGCCGGAGTGATTCCCGTCCAATGGAACCAGTCCGCGTCGGTGAAGAGGGTTTCCCAATTGATCATTCCAGGTTCGATGGCGGCGAAAGCGGAGTCAGCGCGGTCGTAAACGACCTTGCTACCCCGCTGCGCCGATCCCAATTCGAGAAAGTAGATACCCAGCCGATTTCCGCCCCGGACAACATGCTTCACACCGACCCCGAACTGGCGGATATAGTTCAGGCAGGCGTCGCCGATTTCATTCTGGGGGAGCCGGGTGACATATTCGACAGGTAGACCAAATCCGGCAAGAGAGGTGGCCACATTCGCTTCGCCGCCGCCGTAGAGCGCGACGAAGCTGCGGGCCTGGACAAACCGCTGGAATCCGGGTGGGGAAAGCCGAAGCATAATCTCCCCAAAGGTCACGATGTTCTTCATGACACTACTCTCCGTTTCATTTGGGGGGATCTCCTGCAGTGCAGGAAATTAGGGGGGAACTTTCAAGAAATCAGGAAAAAGTAATTGAATTCCAACTCGGCTCGAAAGGATCTCGTCCGAAATCTATCACCAGGCCGTCTGAACCCTGATAAACACGTTTCTTCCGCCCCGGATGATGACCAGATAGACGTTTGGAGGCTTTACCTGGGCGGCCAGTTCCAGCGCTTTCTGGAAATCATCCAGCGATTGGACGTCAAAATTTCCAACCTTGGTGACCAAATCTCCCCGACGCAGTCCCCCCAGGGCTGACCAACCACCGCTTTCGATCCGATGCACGACGACTCCCTGTGTTTCCGGATCCAGATTCTGGGAGAAAACGACATCGAGGGTTATCTCCCGGACGGTGACCCCGAATTGCTCGTTCTCATACATATCGGCCTGAAGAGCGCTCTTGGGCCGTTTCTCCATGAGAAGGGGAATGGTCAGTTGTTCGGCCTCCCAAGCGGGCCCCAGTTCGCCTTCTTCTCTCTCCCTCTGGGCGATCCGTATCACGCTGACATCAACTTCCGATCCGATCTCCTTCTCCTGAACCATCTTCGTGAAATCCAGGACCTCTGAGTCTTCCGTGGCTGTAATCGGCTCTCCGTCAAAGGTCACAATGACATCTCCCTGGCGCAGACCGGCTTTCTCTGCGGGCGACTGGGCCACCACCGTGCTGATGATGATCCCGCCCGGTTTTTCCAGGCCCCAGTACCGGGCGAGGTCCTCTGTCAGAGGCTGGGTATAGACGCCCATTGCCGAGATATCTTCGGCTTCGTTGAGCACTTCTTTGGGAGGGTTCTCGATCAGTGAATAAAACAAGTCAGATGTAAACAACAGCGGGTACCCATGACGCCGATACAGGATTCCTCCGTCGCGGTCGGATAGTTCGAATCCTACGACTCCCACGCCCTTGCCCTCGGCATTGATCACGGGCGCGCCCCAGTACCCCGGCGGCAGGGGAGCGGGGAGGTCGGTGGTATATACGGGGCGGGGATTCTCGCTCATCCCGTTGACCCTCGCCACCCGGAAAGTCCTTTCGTAATTAAGCGTCCTGGGCAGGAGCCCTACGGCAATCACGTCATCGCCGATAGAGACTTGGGGATTTTCCTCAAATTCAAGGAAGGGAAATGCTTCTCCCTCGGGATTGTCGATCTGGATGAAAACGATATTGATAGATGGGTCTTTTCCCAGCAATTGGGCATCATATTCCCGGCCCGCTTCCGTCTGCACCCGGATATTGAAAGGGACCCGGTCTGCGATCGCGGCGTGCCCCGGGATCATCACCAGACCCTCTTCTGAAACAATGACTCCCGGTCGAAATGCCTGTTGTCCGCTCCGAACATCCCCCATGGCGACTCGGGTGGAATAGGTAACCAGAACAACTGCCTCTCGGGCGGAGGAAAAGACTTCGCTCACTATTTCCGACGGGACTGCCGAAGCCGTCCCCGGAACCGCACTCAGGACACAAAGCGAAGCGAAAACCACGAGGCCGGTTGTTAATGTGCGATGTCTCAGGATTTCAGATCTCCTTTTCATTCCTAGCCTTTGGGTGTCTCCAGGACCTCTGCGGAGAAGGGTTCCGCTGCCCCATACAGGGTCCGTATCAGGACGTAACGGTGAAACGCTCCGTAAGTCACTTCGAAGAGGGCCAGCTCCTGCCGCTCGGCAACTTTTTGCCCGTATAGCTCCTCAAAATGTTCCAGATCTTTCACCTTCTCGCCGTCCACCAATCGAATGATATCCCCGCCGCGCAATTTAGCGTTGGCTCCAGGGCTCCCAGGCCGGATCCCCGTCACTACGACTCCGGATTTCTCCTCCATCTTGGCCAATTGCGCGATGCGGTCGGTGACCTCTCGTACCGAGAACCCCCACTCATCCACCTGAAACTCTTCGCCTTCTCTACGGTCCTTGATCCGGGTCGTCATCCGGATCTCCTGTCTCTCTCCCTGTCGCATCACATCGAGGGTGATTTCCTGTCCTGGCGGCGTGTCAGCAATCATCTTTCGGATTGCAGGGAGTTCCTGAATGAACCGTGCTCTTATTGGGGCCCCGTTATAGGCCAGGAGAATATCTCCCGCCAGGACGCCCGCCTCCTCAGCAGGCGATCCTCTGTCAATACTGCTTATCACGACTCCCTGGTCCATCGCGATTCCGAAATAATCTTCCAGGAATTGCAGTTGCTGGAAACGAAGGCCCAGATCACTTCGTTCAACTTTTCCATGCTCGATCAGCTGGGGCACGACCTCCTTCACCAGATTGATGGGGATGGCGAATGCGATGTTTTCACCCGCAATGACCGCCAGGGAATTGATACCGATGACTTCTCCTCTCAGATTGACAAGCGGTCCCCCGCTGTTCCCCCGGTTGATGGCGGCGTCGGTCTGGATCCAGAGATTGTAAGCGGACACCTCGGAATAGGGCCCCCCCAGGTACCGATCCTTTGAGCTGACAACGCCCCGGGAGACTGTTCGCTCGAAACCTAGAGGGCTGCCGAAAGCCAGAACAGTCTCTCCATCTCGGATCCGGTCCGAGTCCCCCAGCCGGGCATATCGGAGCGGCCCGGAAATCTCATCCATGTTCAGTTTGAGCACAGCGATATCGGTTTCAGGGTCGGTCCCGACTACTTCTGCGGAAACCTCCTCGAGATTGGATAATGTGCAACTGACGCGATTCGCCTTGCCGGCGACATGCTCGTTCGTGATCACGTACCCATCCGGCCTGAAAATCACCCCGCTGCCCGTCACGGCCATGAGTTCTCGTCGTCCTCGACGAAAGACTTCCTTAACCGGGCGGATGTGTACGATTGCGGGAAAGACCTGTTCCTTGGCCCGCTGAACCTGAGTTTCCACCGTTCCCGGGAATATCCGGCTCAAACTCGTGCAAGCGGGCAGCATGAGCAGAAGTGGAACCCAGGCCATTCTTCGGAAGCGAATCAGTCTCATTTATCACCTTGTCGATTAAGCTTTAGAGCCTTTCCGTGGCAGGAACTTCTCTTTAGACGAACGATCATGGATCTTGGAAACCTAGATCCAACCATCCAGCCATAAAAGAATCATATCTTCCAACTCGTCGAACTGCCGGAACAGATTGGTCCCCCGGCCCCTTCCCTGCAGAGTCTGCACTTCGGCGTCCGAAAACGTGGCTAGCATCCTGGCTGTCTGGGAAGAAACGGAGTCCTGGGAGGCAGCGATGATCAGGGCCGGCCTGTCCCTGTAATTCGAGAAGGAAATGGCGGTATTGAGACCCAGGGCGTCCGCCGTCGGGGAAATCAACACAATTCCTGCCACCAGAGGTTGCGAGGATGCGAAATGGATTGTTAGATTGGCTCCGAATTCACTCCCGATACCTGCTATCCTGCCACTATCGATCTCATCCTGCTCACGGAGGAATTGATGGGCCGCGTCCAGGTCGTTGAACATTTTCCTCACTTCGTCCTTGCCAAACTTAGAGGGATCCAGGGTGCGGCGGCCCTGTTTGGTGCTCCCTCCGTGACCGCGCAGGTCCACAGCTATTGCGCCGTAACCCGCTCGGGCCAGCCTCTTGGCAAACGTGTCCCATTCGGACCGGCTCCTTCCCCAAGCGTGAGCCAGAATCACACCGGGACCTTTCTTTTTCTGAAGAGAAGGATAATAGCTGGCCTTGACTTCGACCTTGTCTCGGGTCAGGAGGGTGACTTCCCGCGGTCTGCTTACAAATGGGTTTTCCGCCGTGCCGCTCGGGGTCTCCTCCTCGTCTTCCGGTTGGTCGCTGTCTATTACAACGGACTGAGGGGTGGAGCAGCTCACTCCAAGAGAAAGGAGAAGGACGAGAATCAGCCTGACGACCCATACCCGTCCGCCGACTGAGGCTGCTGCCCCTCGCCGTCCGGCGCTGCCGCCCATGACTTGTGTCATACGCCCGGCAGGCCAGCTTGGAGTGAGTCCAATAGGGGAAATCTTTTTCAAGGCTATGTGAGGAACAGAGAAGGCATCCTCATCGCCAAGCCCATATCTCCTGAAATCTTGAGCTTGCCCGAGAAAAATGCCGTTTGGGGATCGAGTTTCTTGTTCACGATATCCAGCCATGTCTCTGCGCTTGTCGCGACAGTCAGGTTGGGATTATCCGGCGCGCCCAAAGTGATGTCTATTTTCTGGTTCAGGACCTTGATGGTCCACTCCCCTCCTCCGTCTCCTTCGATGTTCATTAAGAAGGTTGCGTCTACCCCTTCGGCCTTTTCCGGCCTGAATTTGGCAGGTAACTCGGAAAAAAATTCCTCGACTGTCGCTGGCATAGGAATTTACCTTTCTGATGAGGTTGGTCCAGTGGTAAGATGTTGATGCGTGGGATTATAGGTGACATCGTCAGAGGTGTCAACTCCGGCAGGAGGCCAACTACCCAGGGAAGTGCAACCGGGAGTCTGCCGGATAGACGGGAGGAGACTCCGGTCATCTGAATCAGTTGGAAAAAGCCATAATCTCTATCACAATGTGATATGATAACCCCAAAGTTAAGAAGGAGTTAGTGACCCTGCCTCCGATCCAAATCGACTTCAGTGGAGGGATGTAAACGTATGCGAGTACTCGTCATCGAAGATGAGCCGGACTTTCAGAGCCTGATGCATGAGAATTTGACTTCAAGGGGCTATGAGGTCATTCTTGCCCCCGACGGAGATATTGGTGTCGAGCGAACACTGGGTGATCACCCCGATGTGATTACCATGGATCTCGTCATGCCGGAACAGGACGGATTTGATGCCATCAGGGAGATCCGCGAGTTCTCCCAATTCAGCGACGTGCCGATCATTGTCGTAACCGGATTAACCGACAAAGAAGCAGTGGATGGGGCCATCCAGGCCGGCGCCCACACTGTGATCAAGAAACCCGTGGATTTTGAGTTACTCGACCGGACCATCAAGGATTTGACAAGAGTAGAGGAAGGTTCCTCGTAATTTGACTTAGGCCCAAGGTAGCCGTTTCGGGATTCCCACCGACGGCGCGGTAAATTGATCAGCTTTATGCGCTTATAATGCCGCTCCTGCGGGAAACGGCGAGCCCAGCCGAGTGAAGGGGGACATCATGAAACGATTGATCAATCCGCTTACCTTGGAAGTTCAGGTTCGTGAAGCCCTCCAGGAAGACATTGGCAGAGGCGATCTCACCAGCGCCCTCCTCATAGCGGAAGAATTGACGGCCACGGCCGATATCAACGCTGTTGAAGGGGGCACCGTCGCCGGGCACCCGGTTGCGGCCTGCGCCTTTCGCCTCCTAGACGAAAACGTTAATTACATTGAACTGATCCCGGACGGGGGACGGGCGAAACCCGGAGATAGGGTGGCCGAGGTGACCGGACCCGCTCCGTGTCTCCTCACGGCTGAGCGGGTCGCATTGAATTTCCTGCGCCACCTTTCGGGAATCGCCACGATGACCGAAAAGTTTGTTGCCAAGTCCCACGGGGTCAAGATCACAGACACTCGAAAAACCACTCCCGGGCTTCGGATGCTCGAGAGATACGCCGTGTTGATGGGAGGCGGTTACAACCATCGCTATGATCTCTCCAGCTCGGTTCTCATCAAAGACAACCACCTCACCCTGATGCAATCGCCCGAGCCCGTCAAACGGGCCATCGACCGCATTCGGCGGATGGCTTCGCCCACCGTCAAGATTGAGGTGGAAGTAGAGACCTTTGAGGACTTGGAAGCCGCAATCGCCGCGGGGCCGGATATCATTCAATTGGACAACATGTCCCTTGACGAGATCCGTCAGGCGGTTGGAACGGTTAATCGACTTTCGGAAGGTAGGATCCAAGTTGAGGCATCCGGCGAAGTCAACCTGGACAACGTGGAAGAAATCGCCAAGGCCGGGCCTGATCTCATCTCTGTCGGGGCCATCACCCATTCCGCTCCCTCCCTGAACCTTTCCATGGAAATCCGCCACATCTGGTCCAGCGATGCAGAAGCCGGAGTCTTCCTGGAAGGCGAAAGTTCGGTTGTTGAGTAAACCCCTTCCGTTTCCCAAAGCAGCGTCGGAAAGTGGAGTCTGTTCCGGATCAGCAGGCTCTTTCAAGAAGCGACCGTAAGCGACCGTGGAAAAGATCCTAGTTCTCATTCCAACCTACAACGAGCGGGAGAACATCATCCCCCTGCTCAAAGAGGTCTTCCGCTTCTCTCCCGAAGCCCACGTCTGGGTGATCGACGACAACTCCCCTGACGGCACAGCCGAGGCCGTCTCCGACTTCGCTGAGGAAGACCCCCGAGTCAGGCTCATTTCCAGACCTGAAAAGGAGGGCCTGGGCGCCGCGTATCTCCAGGGGATAGAGGCCGCTCTTGAGGAAGATTACGACCGGATCGTCACGATGGACGGGGACTTTTCACACAACCCCGCCGCTATTCCTTCGCTTGTACACGTCACCGACAACGCCGATCTGGCCATCGGTTCCCGTTTCGTCGCAGGAGGAAAGATCCTGGGCGGGACTTGGTTTCGCTCCACACTGACTTGGATTACGGTTCTTCTCGGTCGGTACTTCACAGGGTTTCCCGCCAAAGACTGTAGTTCAGGTTTCCGCTGTTATCGAACATCCATGCTCAAGGAGATCAATCTGTCCCCATTCAAGGCCCTGGGCTACGACTTCCAGGAAGAGATGCTCTACCGGGCCATGGTGGGCCGCTTCCGGATCCGGGAGACCCCGATCGAATATGAGTTCCGGGGGGCCGGAAAATCCAAGATGACCTGGGGCGACATCTTCCAGGTTCTGGGAATCCTCATTCTATTGCGTTTCCGGGACCTCCGCCGCTCCCGACGGCCCGCTTACCTCTGGCTGGTTTACATTTTCATGGCCGTGTCGTTCCAGTTCATGTTTTGCCAAAGGCTCTACCAGGAGAAATTGGAGCTCACGATCTCAATGGACAAGAAATACTACCGCGTGGGCGACTCCACCATCCTGAAAGGGATCCTCGCCAATCGGGAACCGTATCCGGTGGGGATTCTGAGTCCTCCCGCTGTTGCCGAAAAAACGCTCGAGGTGCAGATCTTCGAAGGGGACAGGCTGGGCCATTGGTCTCTTGATGCCCCCTTCCTTCATCTTCTCAGGGGAGGGCTCGACATGATGCCCGAGGTCATGAGCGAACAATTCCTTGAAGTCGTTCTGCCCGATCCAAGGCGATATGAGTATCTGGGCCAGTATTTCGCTCCCAGGGACATGACGGTCCGGATCAGAGAGCTGCAACCGGGAGAGGAAGTCGAAGTCAAAGAAGACATTGGATTGGGCTACGGCCTGCCACCCGGACGCTATCGCACGCGAATGGCTTACCGGACAATAAATCATCCCGCAGCGGCAGGAGGCAAAAGGGTCCCGTACAACATCTGGTATTCCGACTGGGTGGAATTCGAGGTCCTCCCGGATGCGCCGTTCGAACTGGAAGTCGAGGTATCCCTCGCCAAAGAGAAGTTTCAGTTTGGAGACCTGATCTGGCTGTCGGGCACGATCCGCAACCCCAACAACGAGTCCGTCGATCTTCTTACCGTGGCCATTGAGGAGAAAACCCTTGAGGTCCGACTGCGGGATGAGACTGGAAAGAAACTGCGATTCGGGAGGTTAATCCTCCCAAGTCCCTCAACAGAGAGGACCAAGAAGACGCTGAAACCGGAAGAATCCATTTCCTTTTCCGAAAGACTCAACTTTTTGCGAGTACTGGTCATCGAAGATGAGCCGGACTTTCAGGGCCTGATGCATGAGAATTTGACTTCAAGGGGGTATGAGGTCATTCTTGCCCCCGATGGAGATATTGGTGTCGAGCGAACACTGGGTGATCGTCCCGATGTGATTATCATGGATCTCATTATGCCGGAACAGGACGGATTTGATGCCATCAGGGAGATCCGCGGGTTCCCCCAATTCAGCGACGTGCCGATCGTTGTCGTAACCGGATCTACCGATGAAGAAGTAGAGGATGGGGCCGAACAGGCCGGCGCCCAGACTGTGATCAATAAACCCGTGGATTTTGAGTTGCTCGACCGGACCATCAAGGTTTTGAAAAGAGCCTACTTCGAGCTGTTCCCCGGGAATTATCGTTTAGAGATCTACTATTCCAGCCTCCCCTGGCCGCGGGCTGGCGTGCCTTACAGCAAGTGGCCTGCGAACGAGCTCGTCTTCGAGGTGCTACCTGGCGAGTAGGGCAGAGCTGATGGTATGCAAGAGACCTACCTCAAGAAATTCCTCAAACGGTTTCCCATTTGTCATTCCGTGGTTCGCGCCCGGGAGTGTGAGCTTCTCCAGGGTGTGAAGTTTTCCACACCCCTCCTCGACGCTGGATGCCAGGACGGCGTGTTCGTTTCCCTATTGGGAAGTTTGACGCCCGACTTAGGGGTTGACCGGGACGAAGCTGCCCTCCGCAAGGCCGGAACGCAGAACGTTTACAGAGCACTACTCAAAGCGGACCTCGGCCGGCTTCCGATACGAACCGGGACCTATGCCTCGATTCTTTCCAACAGCACGCTGGAACATGTCGAGGACTTGGACGCCGCCCTGAAAGAATTCCATCGCGTCCTCAAACCCGGCGGTTGTCTTGTGGCGACCGTGCCCAATTCCCGGTTTGAGGACGAGCTTCTCCTTCGGAAATTGTTCGCCTTCGTCGGCGCCGGGAGACTTGCACGGCGTTACGTGCGCCTGATCCACAGGTACTACAGGCACGAGCACATCTGGGTGCCGGACAAATGGGAGGCGGCCCTGAAAACCGCCGGTTTTCCGGACGTTTCCGTGACTCCTTTCCTGTCTCCGGGCCTGTTCCATCTCCATGAGTCCACCCAGCTTCTTGGACTCCCCGTCGTCGCAACGAAGAAGATCCTGGGGAGGTGGATCCTCTTCCCGTCTCTGCGGCGAAAAGTCGGAGTCGTGATCTATTGGCTGATCGGTTGGCTGTACCGGAACTTGCGGGACCGGGGTGAAGAGAACGGGGTATTGCTCATGATAAGAGCCATGAAATAGCCCTTTTCCGGAGTAAGATTTACGCATTTAATAAATCTACCCCCGGACTCACTTTACTTGAAACCAAACTGGCGAAAAGTGAGTCAATAAAGGTAGAATAAAGATCAGCCAATACTTATAGGTTTATTTCCGGATATACCATCCTACGGGGGAGTTCTCGATTAGATCATGGCGGACAATAAAGGAAAAATTCTGCTTGTTGATGATGAAGTTGACCTGACCACTCTGACTCAGATGAAACTCGAGTCGGAAGGATACGAATGTGTCGTTCTGAACGAGAGCGCGAATGCCTTCCAGGTGGTGAAGGATGAGTCTCCGGACGTCGTGATCCTCGACATCATGATGCCGGAAGTGACTGGATTCGAGTTATGCCGCCGAATCCGACGTGACCCCATCACATACCAGGTTCCCATTCTGATTTTCAGCGCTCTGGGTCAGGAGCCCGAGATCCTCCACGGATTGGAGCAGGGCGCGGACGGTTACATGGTCAAGCCGTTCGATCCAGCAAAGCTGACCGAAACCGTCGAGGGGCTCATGGATCTTGCCCAGGCCATCGAACGCAAGAATCCCCTCACCAATCTTCCCGAAACAGAGGCGGTCAAACGGGATATCATCCATCGACTCGCCCGTAACGAACCCCTGGCGGTTTCCTGCGTCTCTGTCACGGACTTCGTCCACTACCGACGGGCCAAGGAAAAAGAGGTGGCTGAGAAGGTCATCAGCGACCTCGGTCGAGACATCAAAGCGGTCATCCAGGAGCGGCAGATCTACGAGTCCTTCCCGGCTCACATGGGCGGAGAGCATTTCCTTATCGTAACCCTGGCAAAGGATTACAAGATCTTCTCCGATGAACTCATTCGCCGGTTCGAAAAGCGTATTCCCTCCTACTTCAAACCGGACGAGGTGGACAGGGGCTATTTCATCGCTCCCACTCGGCAGAAGGAGCGGGCGCAGCATCCCCTTCTCGCCCTCGCCATCGGCGTCGTTCACAATGAGGTCCGCAAGTTCAAAGGCGTGGCCAGGATCTTCGAAGCACTCGCCCAGGTCAAGCACGTGGCCGAGGTCTCCGGCCCGAACAAGGTCTTCGCCGACAGGCGCCGGTCGGAAAGATAGGTTCCTTCCAGGGGCAACTTCTTCCCCCCGTTCCCCCCATCAGAGCGTTCCTGCCTCTGCAGGCTTCTTCGTGTAACATATTGATAATAAATGATTTTCGCGATCGGCAGCACTTCCGGCCCATGCGGGAGAGGGGGGCATCCAATTTGCTCTACTTCCTCTCGCTATGGTTCAGGTAAGCTCTGTCATCCAGCTCAGTCAGGCAGCAACAACCACCCCGGCCCCGGCCTCGCGGCCTGCCGAAACGGGTCCTCAGGGCAAGTTTGAAGAGCTCCTGGCGCGCAATCTGGCCGCCCGCGGGGAATCGCCGGTCTACGAGATCCGACCGGGTGATACGTTGTCGGAGATCGTTCAGTCCAGGCTCCGCGCCTTGGGGCGTCCCGAGACGGCATCCGAAATCTACTCCATGGTGCCTAGGGTCGCCCAGGCGAATGGGCTGGAGAACCCAAACCTGATTTTCCCGGGACAAAAGCTGGATCTGTCCCTGCTTGACAGGGAGTCTTCCGAAGTTCGGGAGTTACCTGTTCAAACCGCATCCAATAAGGCCTTGGAAGCGCCGCCGCCCCCCTCCTTTTCTTCAATAACTCCGCTGCCAAGCGTGCTATCCCACACCACCAACCCGCCTGAAACGGGGTTGCGACCTCCTGTGCGAGGAATCGTGACCTCCAGTTTTGGGTGGCGGCGCGATCCTTTTGGCGGCACACGAACATTCCATAAGGGAGTGGATATCGGCGTGCCGGAAGGAACAGCAGTCTACCCGATCCGTTCAGGCCGGGTCGTGAGGTCCGAAGCCGACCCGTCCTACGGCAATGTTGTCGTGGTCGACCACGGCCGGGGGCTCGTTTCCCTTTACGCCCACAATTCCCAGCTCGCAGCGCGGGTGGGAGAGGAAGTGACGCCGGGCCTTCCTATCGCCTTTTCCGGCCGCACGGGAAGGGTGACCGGCGCCCATCTGCATCTGGAGGTCCTGCGTGAGGGAGAAGCCGTCGACCCGATGGAGTTGCTGCTGACCCACCGGCCGACTGAGAGAGGGAGTCATGAGACACTTTAAACCCATGACGGAACACGGGCCGAGCGCGGCGCAGGGTGGAGCCGAGCTTTTGGGCGCCATCGCGCTCTCCGCTTGCGCCATTGAATTGATCATCTTCGGAACTGAAAGAGTTGGTGAGGATGGTCCCACCCCTCACCTCGTCACCTGCCCCAAAGTCCACGGCAAACTCGCCGGATCCCCCGACGTCCACGACCTCAAACCGTTTCCCTGATTTGATTCTCTTTAGAGGGGAGTTTGAAGAATCCCCGAAGGGGATGAAGGAATGGAGCCCAGGGTGATCCGCCGCAGGCGGGAAACCCTGGGTGGTAAGATGACCAACAATAGAACCCGCCGAAGGCGGGTGACGGAACCGGCCTCGGCAGCCACCTTGTCTATCCTTGTTTCCGTCGCCCGCGTTGCGGGCTTATTGGTGTGTGTACGAGAGAACCCAGGGTTCGCCCCGCTATCGCGGGACTTCACCCTGGGCTTTATTCCGCCGCCCGCCTGAGGCGGGCTGGATTCTAACTCGGAAGTATCACAGTCAACGAGCCGGATATGGTTCAAGGACATTGCGGGCAACGGGATATAGGGTAATATCGATCATTTCCCTGAGAACAGACTGTCTCTTGACGTCATTGCGAGCGACGCGGCAATCTCCTGTTTGTCACCTACGCCTCAGAGACGAGATTGCCGCGTCGCTCGCGGACTCGCTCCTCGCAATGACGAGAAGGGGATTACCTTGTGAGAAATGCAGGCTAATTATCCATAGGCAACAATATCCATAGGCAACAAAATTCTTCGGAGGGCTGAGCCATCAGAATTCACAACCCACAATTCGTAACGCGACCTTCTCGAAAAAGGAGTTGGATCGACTAGAAACACAATCTGCTTGCCATCAGGGGAATAGCGTGGTTCTTCTATATGAAGATATAAATTCGTGATTTGCCGCGTGTCGTGAGTCTCTAATTCCATAATGTGTAATTCGAAGGGGGCATAGGATTCCAGCTCGCCGGGGGCGGCAGTCATAGCAAACAGAATGGATTTTCCATCGGGTGAAAAGCGTGGATAACGTCGCTCGCTCAACAACCGGCTGTTAGAATCGAGAACAGAATACCCCTTTCCCTGGGGGCTCAACGGCATAACTCTGGGGGAACCATCCAACGAAACTATATGTATGTTTTCCTGATAATAACTGTCGATCTGAAACGCAGCCAATTTGCCGTCCGGAGATGTAGAAACTGAGCCAAACCTGTAATAGCTTTTTGCGGTCAGTTTTGCCAAGCCGGTCCCCTCTTGTGATATGGAATAGAAATCATAGTTGTGCCAGTCCGAACTCGCTATGGGAGAATAATGGCCGAACCAGTCCGCCCGCTCAAAAAGAATATTCTCCCCCTCCCCCATAAATACCGGGGAAATATCGTGCTCCTCACCGTGAGTCAAATTCTTCAATTCTGTTCCATCCACATTCACAATACATATGTCTGCCTGGTGCCTATCACTTGACGATGAGAAAATAATCTTCTTGCCATCGGGCGAGAATCGCGCCCCCAAGTCCTGCGAGTCGCCCTCAGTGAGTTGCATAAGGTCAGAGCCGTCCGCATTCATCACGAAAAGGTTGAAGTTCCGACCTCGTTTTTTCAGGGCTGACGAGAAAACTATTCTAGTCCCGTCGGGCGAATAGGCAGGTGCGAAGTCAAAGCGTTTCCCATGAGTCAACGGTTCGCACAACGAGCCATCGACCGCCACTCGGTAAAGATGCTGATACGACCCTTCCCGATGGGTAATGAGTAGATTGTCACCGTCAGGCGTAAATATGGCGCTTTCCACACCACCCTTCCGCTCCATCATTTTCTCTGCCAACAGAAAAGGAGATTCTATTATCAATAATGGCAGGCCCACAGACAGCATGGCAGCGCCTATACCGATTTCGCTGAGTCTGACACAACCCGACTGGGTCATTAACCAAGCGCAAAGAAAGAGAATAGTTGAATGACGACGAATCAAATCCTCGGATCCCCCTCTGTGTCCTCGGTGCTCTCTGTGGCTGGATTTCGCTTCCTCAGGAATTCAATTCCCGAACAATTGCCCCTCATACCCCCGCCAACATCGCCGGGCCAGCGCCTTGCCCCGCTCGGTCTTGCCCACCCCCGGCGGCCCCTCCGACTGGATGGGCTTTCCGAGCTGCTGGGCGAGATAGGCCGTCGTGGCGATTTGCCCGCCGGGGATGTATGACTCGTTGACCAGCTTGGACTTAACGCCGTCCGGGCCTGAAAACCGCAAGGATCGGCTCCTTCTTTCGCAAAATATGCCGTTTTCGCCTTAAAAACGGGTCGATCGTACCACAGATCGGGCATCGGGTCTACGCGAACCTGGACCCCGGGATCGCTTCCTGTTGGTGCCTCTTGATTGAAAAGTTGTTGATTAACATGCTCTTATATGTTACTATTTTCGGAAGAAGCCGACAGAAAGAAGGATGAACGTCTTCTTTCTTCTAGAATATCTAAATCCAATCGGCGATGGTTTGGGGGGATCCTTTCCCACCTGCTCAGTCGACCAGTCGGGGGTCATTCTTGGGGAGTCTCCACGAGGAGTAACCGAGCGAGAGGGAGTCGGGCAATGGCAGTCACAAAACGGGATTTGGTTATCGAAGTCACCAACCGACTTGGACTTGTACAGAATAACGTTCTTAAGATCGTCCAGGGCACCCTCGATGCCATTACGGATGCCCTCGCTGATGGTAACCGATTGGAATTGCGAGGCTTCGGCGTCTTCGACGTCAAGGTGAAGAAAAGCCGGCCCGCTCGAAATCCGCGGACCGGCGAAAAGGTCATGCTCCCAACCCGTCGAGTCGTGACCTTCAAGCCAGGCAAAAAGATGAGACAGATGGTTGAAGCGGGCGGGCCGCCTCGTCCGACCCCAAAGCCAGTAGAAGAACCCACTTCCGAAAGCCCGCCGAGTCCATCTCCTGGCGGGCCCACCGATTGACCTGTCAATTCAATTCGTAGGGGGATCTATTCGGGATTGACTCCGTCGGATTCCCGCTCTCCATCTTCGGCCCATTGGCGGCCGAAATTGCACCACTGCTCCGGCTCCTCCATAACGTGTTTCTCCAAGAACGATAAATAATGCTTCACAATCTCCCGCGCTTTTGATTCCTCGTCCCCGTGATCCGGCCAAATAGGTGGACCAAACTGCAGGCTGAATAGACCGCGGCGCTTCCGCAGCATCACCGATGGGACCACCGGGGTCCCTGTCCGTGCCGCAAGCCTTGCCGGGCCCGCCGGGACCGTGGCTGGGCGGCCGAAGTATTCGGCTGTCATCGCCTGGCCTCTGAATAGACGATCTCCCGCGACACAAACCAGCTCGTTCCGGGCGAGAGCCCGGGTGATGGGCCAGAGCGCGTGCGCCAGGGGATAGCTGTGGATCCCTTCTTTTGCTCGGAGCCGCCTGAAGATCTTATCCGTGCCGGGGTGAGGCTGTGGATAAAACACGGCGTGGATCGGATATCCCAAGGCGGCCACCACCGCGGCGCCTAATTCCCAGTTGCCGATGTGTCCTGAGACTACCAGGACTCCCTTCCCTTTTTCTCTGGCCTGGTCGAGATGTTCGACTCCGATGAGTTCCACGCGAGTTTTCCATTCGTAGCGTATCCGGGAAGACAAAACGAAAAACTCTGCGAGGCTGTAACCGAAGTTCAGAAAGATCTTGTGAACAGTTCGGGAAACCTCGCTCGGCGTGTAATGGGGAAAGGCTCCGGAGACATTCGCGTAGAGAACCCGCCGGGACTCCCGGTTGACTGCAACGGATATCGGCCACAGCACGTCGGCGAATCGATAGAGCACAGGAAGGCTGACTATGCGCGAGAGTCCATAAAGGAGAAGATACAAAGCGTACTCGACCATTTTCGATCAGCAATGATACTCCGGATGACAATGGAAGGGCGAATCTAATACTATCGGGGGAGGGAAGGAGCTAGATGGCTTGGCGACGGGCAAGTTCTTTTTCGATCGCCGGGATGTCTTCTGGCCGGGAAAGATCCGTTGCCAAGGAGGGTTCTTCCAGAACCATGGCCTTGGCCTTAACAGAGAACTTCTTGTAAATGTGATTCTCCACGTCTTCGACGGACAACGTTCCGAAAATGTATTCGATACTGTTGAGGACGCCCAAAAACTTCAATGCTTGCAGGGGATCCCGCCGCAATTTGAAGATGGTGTAGATCCTTTTCTTGTTCTTTTCGACCTCGTCCTCGCGAAAGATAAAAGGTGCTGTCCGGAAAACCTCGATGTGTCCTCCCGTGTACTCCACCCCCTCGAATTCTGCATACGTCCGACGGACTTCTGGGAATGCTTTTTCACAGACCTCCCGCGGGATAAGGGGATATATCACATCGACGTCGCTTTGTTCTTCCAGCGATTGCAGAAGGTTCGAGATGAATTCAGGCTTGAGAAGCGGAAGGTCGGAGGGGACGACAACCATCGTGCTCTCCGGGGTGACCCGGGAAAGGGCATCCATCCCGTCCTCGTAAAAGTCGTTGGAGGTATCCAGAACTTCGGTCATGCCGTTGATGGACGGAAAGACCTTTTCTTTCACATCCGGAGTGCAATAGATCAGGATCCGATCGATGCGATCGCAGGCGAGCAGTTGATCGTAGACATACCGGATAACCGGTTTCCCCGAAATTTCGACCAGGTCCTTATTGGTGTCCCTATCGAATTGCTTCGGCACGTCCTCGTACTGGCCCACAGACAGCAGAACCGCAACTACGGAAGCCGGTGCTTTCGGATCCGGAACTTTGCCGTTCGTAATCGCGTTTTCGGCGTTCGCGCCGGTCGAACAGGCGAGGGCCGCCACAGACGCGAAGATCAGCGCTCTAATTGCCTTATTCAAGGTGCTATACCACTTTGTGGATTGTATGTAGGTCGGCACGGCGGACTGGTTCTTTCAAACTCCAGGGGTTTCGGAGAACCCCGATTTTTCCAACGTTGATGCGACTTCGTCGCTGACCTTGACACGCTGTCGTGCCCAGTCGATCACTTGGCCTCTCTGGAACCGAATCACGGAGTTCACTCCCTTACCCAGGCGAACGACAGGCAACCGTTCCTTTTGGACCCAATCGTAGATAAGTGATTGATTGACTCCAAGCCACTCCGCAACCTCGGAGAGCTTCAAGAAGTCTCTGTCAGATTTCAGCGGATTGGCGATGTAGTCGTCTTTGGACGCCATATCGCATCAGACTTGCTTGTTGGTTTTCTTTCTTTCAGGGGCTTGGGCACCCAAAAAGCCCTGCCCGGTTCCCGAGAAAACTCGCGGATTATAGTCGGCCACCCCTCAAATTGTCAAGCCGGCAAGTCGATTTGCTCCAAATACTATCGACTCCAGCCTCTATCTCCTTGACACAACAGAATCTTACGGGGAATCGTCCCGATTGCTCTCGTCCGGTTTCAGCCCCTTGTATTTGGCGATCCACGCCTCCCATGACTTCCCGAACGCCGTATCCCGACCGCTGAAAAAGAGGTCTTGGATATCTGTGATGCGAATTTCGACTGTGGACTCGCTTCCTTTCGGGTATAGACGAATGACCTCGTTCCCATTCGTCTGGGCCTTGGTAAAGATGTATCCTTCCATACTGCTGCCGTCCTTCAAGCCGATAGTGATATCTCCCCGATAATCGACTGCCATCCGGAGGGCGTCTTGGAGCTCAGCCGCGGTCGTGAGCGACGGCCGATAATCTTCCAGAGATCTTTCTTTTCCTTCCATCAGCCGCTCCTATTTTCAAGGCCGAGAATGCTCAACTTGACGGTTCGCGCAAACCCGCTTAAGGAGTTGAAGGTGTCGTGCACAGCCGAGGGCTCGTAGCCGCAATGCACCATGCAGTCGGAACACTTTTCATTTCGCCCGGTTCCGTAGTTCTCCCAATCGGTTTGCTCCATCAATTCCTGGAAGGTGGGGAAGTATCCATCCTGGAGAAGGTAACAGGGTTTTTGCCAGCCGAAAAAGTTGTAGGTGGGGTTTCCCCATGGCGTACATTGGTAGTCTCGCTTTCCCATGAGAAATTCAAGGAAAAGTGGGGACTGGTTGAAACGCCATTCCTGGTTGGGGTTTCCCAAGACGGCTGAAAAAAGCTGCTGGGTTCGGCTGCGACGTAGAAAATGTTCCTGGTCCGGCGCCTTCGAATAGCTATATCCAGGTGAGATCGTCATCCCTTCGACGCCCAGCTTCATCATATTGTCGAAGAACTCCCGGACTCGATCCGGATCGGCGCCGTCAAACAGGGTCGTATTCGTTGTCACGCGGAATCCACGCCTGAGAGCTTCTCGGATTCCTTCCTCCGCCACTTCGTAAACGCCCTCGCGGCAGACCGCCAGGTCATGTTCCGGCTTCAACCCGTCCATGTGGACTGAGAAGGTGAGATACTTTGTGGGTGTGAAAAGATCGAGTTTTTCTTTCATCAATAGCGCGTTCGTGCAGAGATACACATACTTCTTTCGTGCCACCAACCCTTCCACAATCTCATCGATCTGAGGATGCATGAGGGGTTCCCCTCCCGGAATGGAGACGATGGGCACACCGCATTCCTCCACCGCACTGAAGCATTCTTGCGGGGTCAGGTGTTTTTTCAGGATGTGCGGCGGATACTGGATTTTGCCGCAACCCGCGCAGGCGAGGTTGCAACGGAAGAGCGGTTCGAGCATCAAGACGAGCGGATAGCGCTTCCGGCCCTTGATCTTTTGCTTCAGGACATAGCTGGACACTGTCCACATTTGGGAAATTGGGACTGACATATACCTATTTTCCTTTATTTTCTCGCCTATTGGCGGCGCAAGTATCCAGGAATGGACCTGGGAAATCCTCGAGCCCACGGGCACCGCCCATCTGAATCAATAATCCGTCGAAAATCGAGAAAACCTATTCAAGATATAGACTTCCGACGGTCCGGGGTAGTTTGGAACGATACCCACCGGGGCAAGCTTTCCGTATGATATTATGCGGCTCGGGAAACCTCAAGCCCAAATGTATTCTTTTTTTGTCCACATTAACGCGGCCTGCTGCTCTTCATGAGTCTGAATTGCCCCTCGACCACCCCTAGAACGGGGTGTTTGCCCCTTATTGTCTCATAGCCCCGCTCGAATGATATGATGGAACACATGGTTCATCCAGAATGGTCCATGGCGAAAAAAGTTGCCATCGCTCTCGCGATGGCCGTGACATTCACTCTCGGTTTTATCGGGACCACCCATGTGTGCATTGTGCGGGCGGAAGCGGGATACTCCTTTCTGCACCCGAAGATTGCCTGGGATGACGCCTTTCCCTTCATGCCCTCCTTTGTTTGGTGCTATTTGCTTTACTATCCGCTCTGTTTCACTCCCATCTTACTAATCAAGGGGACAGAGTCTTTTCAGCGAATCGCTGCTGCATACAGCATGGAATTCTTCACATGTTTTGTCCTTTTCTATTCCTTTCCGGCCCAAATGCTTCGTCCGGAGGTCACGGGCCAGGATTTGAGTTCACGGGTGCTTCGTCTGATTTTCGATGTGGATCCTGGGTTCAACATCTTGCCCAGCTTGCATGTGGCCAACGTGGTCCTCATTGCGATCCTGTTTTTCCATTATCGAAAGTATCGCCTGGGAATCATCGTGGCCCTTGCAGCATTGTTGGTTTCACTTTCCACAGTGCTGGTGAAACAGCACTACATCGTAGACGTTTTCGGTGGAATCGTATTAGCCGTATGCAGCTTTGTTTTGTGTTTCCAGTGGGGACTCTTGCGCAGTTTCGTTCGAGGACAAAAAACCGTTATCCTCAAAGAAAGCCAGGGCGGGGAGAGCCCTTAACCTATCAGAACGAAGAAGGTTGCCCTCTCACAGGCTCTGAATCCGGAGTGACGAGAACTTTCCGGGAGGAGTGAAAAGTGAAAGACCTCAAGTCTTACAAGGGATGGGCCTTGATAACCGGCGCCTCTTCAGGCATCGGTCGCGAGTTCGCCCGGACAGTTGCTTCTCATGGTGTCAATTGCGTTCTGGTGGCGCGAAGAAAAGACCGCCTCCAATCTCTGTCCGAGGAGCTTTCCGACAAGCATCGCATCGAATGCCGCTTCATCGATCAAGACCTGACCGCCGACGGATACCTCGAACGGATCAACAAGGAAACCGAAGATATTCCCATCGGCATCCTCATTAACAACGCCGGGGCCGGATGTCCCGGCCCGACGGCGACTCGCGACTTCGAACGCATCGAAAGCCTCGTCAAACTCAACTGTCTCGCCCCGGCCATGATCACCCGGTCTTTTTTGCCTCAGATGATTGAAAGGAATCGCGGTGCCGTCATCTTCTTATCCTCCATCGTCGGACTTCTGCCGACACCTTATGAGACTATTTACAGCGCGTCCAAAGCCTTCAATCTTAATTACGGAGAGGCGCTGTGGGGCGAAATGAGGGGAACGAACATCGACGTCATTACCGTGTGCCCTGCCGCAACCAAGACCGAGTTTTTTTCGGCGGAAGGTCTCGACGAGAAAATTCAGAAGCGCATCAACGGTTTTGCGGATAACGTGGACCGCATTCCCAAGATTGCCTTCAGATATCTGGGGAGTCTGCCTACGGTGGGTCCCCGGTCCATGTGGCTTCCAGCAACTGTTGCCCGTTTTCTGCCGCGCGCCTTCGTTCCCCTTTTCGCGGGGAAATTTGCCAAGAGAGTGATGCAGTCCGATCGGCTTTGATATAAGGAAACACACCGATGAAGGCATTGGTTACCGGTGGATGCGGTTTTATCGGCTCTCACCTGGTCCGAATTCTCCTGGAAGAGGGGATCTCCGTTCGGATCCTGGATCTGCCGGACGTTTCCAGAGAAAACCTTCGGGATCTGGATTTCGAAGACGTTCAGGGAGACATTCGGGATAGAGAGGATGTGTCGAGGGCGCTCGAAGGGGTCCAGTGGCTATTCCATACGGCGGCCAACCCTCACCTTTGGGCCCGCGACAAGGGGGCGTTTCACTCGACCAACGTTGAGGGGACGCGCACTGTTTTGGAAGCCGCTTCACAGGCTGAGTTGGAAAGGGTGGTATACACCAGCACGGAATCGATCCTTGTGCCCCCGCGGGCGGAAGAGCCCATAACCGAAGATTCCTCTCCCCGCCTGGAGGATATGGTTGGTCCTTACTGCCGGTCCAAGTATCTTGCCGAACAGGAGGCCCTGCGCAGGGCGGACGAAGGGCTGCCTGTGGTCATTGTCAATCCGACTATGCCCGTCGGGCCGGGCGACCGACGCCTCACGCCCCCTTCCCGAATGATTTTGGACTTTCTGGAAGGGAAGATCTCGGCGTACATGGGGTGTCCCCTCAATCTGGTCCACGTTCGCGACGTGTCCTGGGGGCATCTGTTGGCGGCCAGAAAGGGAACGATCGGCAAACGCTATATCCTTGGCGGTGAGAACCTCACGGACCATAGGGTGTTTGAAATGCTGGCGGAGATTGACGGCCGTCGCGCGCCTCGACTCAAAGTTCCGGGCGTGGCCGCGCTCGCATACGCCCATCTGAGCGAGTTTGTTGCCAATCACTTCACCGGCAAGCCCCCGATGGCCGGCATTACCGGCGTGCGCCTGGCCCTGCGGGGACCCCAGTTCGATTCGCAGAAGGCTGTGCGCGAGCTCGGCCTTCCGCGGACCCCAATCCGTCAGGCTCTTGAAGAGGCGGTACACTGGTTCCGGGAAAATGGCTTCCTGGTCGAACGTTAGGAATTCCCTTTGGGTAGAGTCTCCTCAGTAAAAAAGGAAATTGACCCGGTGTCGGAAGAGATGGAACGCAAACAACACAAGAAACCCGGAATGACCTTCTCGAAGAAATTGTCGTATCTCATCCAGTACCTGATCATCCGGGTTGTGGCCTGCGTTATTTATTGGCTGCCTGGTCGCCTTGCCTTCGCTGCCGGGTCGTTCGTGACCGGTTTGGTTCACCGGTTTGATCATCGTCATCGTCATCGCGTTCACAAGCATATGACCCGGGTTTTCGGCGAGGGGAGAAGCCGGGAAGAGATCGCCGGGATGGTCCAGGACTTCTACCGGCATCTGGGTTGGATGGCCGTGGAGTTTATCCGCCAGATTCAAATCAAACGTGACGATGTCGATTCCCTTTTTGATCTCAGTGAAGCCCAGACTTTTCAGGAGGTGTTCGGCCGAGGCAAGGGTGTCATTTGCACCACCGGCCACGCCGGCTGCTGGGAACTCTCCGGTCATCTCTCCGGCTTGATGGGATTGCCCGTTTACGCGGTCGCCCGGCCGCTCGACAATCCCTATCTCGACCGATTCGTGAAGAGAATCCGGGAGACCGGGGGGCAGAAGATCCTCTCCCGCAAGAATGTTCTTTCCGAACTGAGAAAGGTCCTGTCTGAAGGAGGGATGGTCGGGATCATTCAAGATCAACATGCCCGGAAGAACGCGGTCTGGAGTCCCTTTCTGGGGCTCCCCGCCGCCACCAGCCGGTCCATTGCGAACCTGCATCTCCGGACCGGGGCTCCCATTGTGGTCGCATCCGTGAACCGCATCCGGCCGGGGAAGGAATACCGCGCGCATGTCTGGAAGGTGATCGAGCATCCTCCTTCAGACAACTATTCGCGCGATGTCGAGGCGGTAACCCGGAGTGTGAACGAGGGGCTCGAACAGGCCATCCACCGCTATCCCGAGCAATGGCTCTGGACCCACCGGCGATGGCGCGAGCCGCCGTCGGATGGCGGCCCGGATCCAGTCTAAGATCCCTCTCCTCTCAGGGGGATTGGCGAGGGTAATGTTCAGTCGTCCGCGCTGGTTTTGTGCAGGGTCGAGATGACCTCCTTGATCAGCTCATCCGGAGTCGAGGCCCCGGCATGAACCCCCACGCTGGAGACGCCCTCGAACCATTCATCCCTGATGTCGGCTGCGCTCTCAACCTGGTACGTGCGAGCATTCATCTTGCGTGAGATTTCTGTCAGACGGCAGGTATTGGCGCTCGTGAAAGAGCCGACAATGATCATGACGTCCACTTCGGACGGCATGGAGTGGATTTCTTCCTGATGCTGATAGGTGGGCCGACAAATCGTGTCGATGAACTTCATCTCCCGGCAGCGGGTGATCAGTTCAGCGATCACCTGCTGGACGTTTTCGATGTTCTGGGTGGATTGGCATACGATCCCCAGCTTCGAAGCCTTCCTCGGGAATGCGGTTTCGACCTCGTCGGGATTGGAAATGATGACGGGATCTTTCACATGCCCACAGATCCCATTGACCTCGTCGTGGCCGTGATCGCCGATCACGACCACGCGGTACCCTTCCGATTCGAGTTGGAGGGCTACCTCGTGGATCTCATGGACGAGCGGGCAGGTGGCATTGACGAGGGAGAGCCCTCGCTCCTCGGCCTTTTCGAAGACCTGCGGGACTGCTCCGTGGGCTCGGACGAGAAGGGTGCTCCCTTCCGGGATCTCGCTGACGTCATTCGCCAATTGGATGCCGGATTTTTCGACTTTATCGACAACATGTTCGTTGTGAACGATGTGCCCCAGCATATAGGTTTGCTCTGGACTGGTTTCTGCGGTATCCAGAGCGATTTGAATCGCGTCTCTGACGCCGAAGCAGAACCCGGCGCTCTTGGCGACTCGAATGTCCAACGCACACATGGTCAACTTCTCCATGTTAAAAGCAGAGGGGGTATTGATCTATTTTATTGGGGCTTCCCAAGCGTCCGAAACTGCCTTGCCGCCGGGGAGCCACCCGCCGTTATTAACGCCGTTCTTAACGGGGTAGGTTAGCACGGCTTGGAAAAGCTGTCAAATTAGAATAGAATTACACTCTGCGTATTTACCAGATTTGGCGGTTCAATGGTCCCCAGTAGCTTTTTCCTTGCGATGACCGCCCAAACAGGGATAGACTGCGATTTCAAATGAGCAAAGAAACTGTGACTGAGACAAGAGACAAGCAACGCCGCGACGCCTTGTTGCAGGCAGACCCAGACCGGAAGGCCGGGACGTCTTCCCCTTCGCTGGAACGTCAATCTGACGGGAAGATCAGCCTGAGCGCCGTCAGTGACGCGATCCGGCGCACCCAGGAGCACCTCCTGGCGTGCCAGGACCCGGAGGGATATTGGGTCGGGGAGTTGGGCGCGGATGTCAGCCTTGTCGCGGACTACGTCACCATCATGATGTATTACCTCGGCCGGCATGACGCCGTGCGCGAGGAGAAGGCGAAGCGCCACATCCTGAGACGGCAGCTTCCCGAGGGCGGCTGGAATCTCTTCCCCGGGGGGCCTTGCGAGCTCAATGCAACGGCAAAATGCTATTTCGCCCTCAAGTTAATGGGTTTCTCGCCAGACGATCCCCGGATGCGCAAGGCGCGGGAAGTCGTGTTGGACCTCGGGGGTCTCGAAAAGCTGATCTCCCTCCATCGGTTCTACCTGGCGCTGTTCGGGCAGTATGACTGGAAAGGGATTCCCGCCATTCCCCCCGAGATCCTGCTGATCCCGCAGCAGTTCTTCTTCAACATCTACGATATATCCTCCTGGTCGAGGGCCATCATGGTGCCCCTGGCCGTCATTTATGCCAAGCGACCCCACCGGTCGCTTCCGCCGGACAAACACATCGATGAGTTGTGGGCCAATGGGAAGCGTTTGGTCGACCTCAAGTTCCGTTTCAACAATGGCCTGGTCAGTTGGGACCGGTTCTTCACTTACACCAACGAAACGTTGAAGCTGCTCGAATTGAGTCCGGTCAAGCCATTGAGAAAGGCGGCTATCGAGAAGGCCAGGGACTGGATCCTGGAGCGATGTTCACGGGGCGGCGGCCTCGGCGCCGTGTTCCCTTCCATGCTGAACGCGATCGTTGCCCTTCACTCGTTGGGATTCGGGGAGTCGGACCCGGAGTACGTCTCCGCCATCGAGGAATTCGAGCGTCTCGTCGTCGAAACGGAAGATGACATTCGGATTCAACCCTGTTTCTCTCCTATCTGGGACACGGCCATTTCCTGTGTCGCACTCCGCGATTCAGGCCTTGATTCGACCCACCCGGCGCTTCAGAAGGCCACCCGGTGGCTTGTCTCCAAAGAAATCAAGGTTGCCGGGGACTGGCGATTCAACAATCCGGAAGGGAAGCCCGGGGGGTGGGCTTTTGAGTTCGAGAACGAATACTACCCTGACATCGACGACACCTTTATGGTGGTCCTGGCCCTTCAGCGGATCGCGCCAGACGATCCTGAGGTTCAGGCGGTTGTCCGGAGGGCGATCGATTGGGTCATCACCATGCAGAGCGATGACGGTGGATGGGGCGCGTTCGACAAGAACAACAACAAGGATTTTCTAACTCAGCTCCCCTTTGCGGACCACAACGCATTGATCGACCCCAGCACCAGTGATTTGGCGGGCCGCGCCCTGGAGATGTTCGGCTATTTGGGAGGCAAAGCCTCCGACCCGGTGATCCAACGTGCGATTCGATTCTTGAAGAAAGGGCAGGAACGGGACGGGAGCTGGTATGGTCGCTGGGGAGTCAACTACATTTACGGGACCTGGCAGGCGATCCGCGGGCTCCAGGCGATTGGAGAGGATCCCTCCGGCCAATGCATTCGCGCGGCTTGCGACTGGCTGCTTTCCTGCCAGAAAGAAGACGGCTCCTGGGGAGAAAGCTGTGCGTCCTATGACAACCCGAGTTTGAAAGGACAGGGTGCCTCAACGCCATCCCAAACGGCCTGGGCCCTGATGGGTTTGATGCACGGCGGTATCCACGATCACCCGGCGGTTCGTCGAGGCATCCGTTATCTGCTTGAATCCCAAAAGCCTGACGGCACCTGGGACGAAGATGTCTACACCGGGACGGGCTTTCCCAAGGTCTTCTACCTCGAATACCCGATGTACCGGGTCCTTTTCCCGCTGATGGCCTTCGCCCAGTATCGCGACCTCTCGTAAGATGGGGCAAGCCCCATCTTTGCTGCGCCTCAACCTCTTGTAGGATGGGCCAAGGCCCCTCCTACCCTTCCTCGACCTCTCGCCGATACTTCCGATACAGTCCCCGGAATTGGTGGTACGTGAGTCCCAGGATCTCCGCCGCCTTCCGCTGGTTGTATTTGGCCTGACGCAGAGCGCGGTTGAGGCAACGGATTTCGAGCGCCTGAACGGCCTCCCTCAGGGAGAGATTGGATTCTTCCTCGTCAATTTCAGGTTCTTTCTCGGGCGTCTCAGGTTCTTCCGAGGCCGGTTCGGGTTTCGTCTGCATGTCTCTGTAAATCGGACGGAATGGATCGAAGACGATTTCACTGACGAGTGAAGAGTCTGCGCGAAAAACTGCTCGCTCCACGACATTCTTCAGCTCGCGAATGTTTCCCGGCCACCGGTACGCTTCGAGATCCTCCATCGCTTCTTCGCTGAACTCAGGAACGCCCTCCCGGCCAAGTTCGTGCGCCATTCGTGCAGCGAAATGGTTCGCGAGGAGGAGGATATCCCCCCTGCGTTCCCGGAGCGGAGGCAGATGGAGAACCTCGAAAGAAAGACGGTCGAGAAGGTCCTGTTTGAATCGCCCCTCGCTGGCCAGGACAAGCAGATCCACGTTGGTGGCGCCGATGATCCTGGCATCCACATGCACAGCGTCGGACCCGCCCACCCGCTCAAATGTTCCGTATTCGACGACGCGAAGAATCTTTTCCTGAACTTCCATTGGAATGTTCGCGATCTCATCCAGGAACAGAGTCCCCCGGTTTGCCGCCTCGAACCGCCCACTCCGGCGGCGCGTGGCGCCGGTGAACGCTCCGGCTTCGTGGCCGAACAACTCTGATTCGACGAGTGTCGGCACCAGCCCTGCGCAGTTCAGCGCCACAAACGGCTCTTTCCAGCGATTTGAGAGGTAGTGGAGGCGGCGAGCGGCCAACTCCTTCCCTGTCCCCCGCTCGCCAATGAGAAAAACGGCTCGATCGACTTTCGCGACCTGGGATAGACGCTGATTGAAAGCCAGAAAGGCCTCGGACTGCCCCAGGGCTTCGTCCCACGAGCTCCGGGCTTTGTCATCATCGGCCGAAGTCGAGAATTCGTGTTCGTTCATGGCTCTTCCTGCCACAATTCAGTGAGATTCCCTACCTGTTAGCGTATTGTACCACAGATTCCGGGAAGACGCCCCCAATTTATTGAATATAAGTCTTTTCCAATCACATGCTTACGCAACAAGCCCCCGTTTGGCACGCTCGTTGCCATTGTCTTGGACAAACGGCAATCGGCAGATTTCGGATAAGGAGGTAAAGGAAATGGGAATATTTACACGCGTTCGGGACATTATCAGCTCCAACCTCAACGCCATGCTCGAGAAGGCGGAGGATCCGGAGAAGTTGGTGAAGCTGATGATTCAGGAGATGGAAGACACGCTGGTCGAAATCAAGGCCTCGTGCGCCGGGGCGATGGCGACCAAAAAGAAGATCCAGCGGGCGCTGGAGGCGGGGGGAGCCAAAGCGAAGGAATGGGCGCGGAAGGCTCAACACGCGGTGGAGAAAGCCCGGGACGACCTCGCCCGGGAAGCGCTCATAGAGAAGCGGCGCTACCAGGAGAGAACGGAGTCTCTGGAGCGGGAAATCGCCCTGTGCGATGAGTTGGTGGAGCAGTACCAGGCTGATATAATCAAGCTGGAGGAGAAGCTTGCCGCGGCTCGCGAGAAACAGCGTGTACTTGTCCAACGGCACATCCATGCCCAAAGAAAAAGAAGAGCGGAGAAAGGCATCCGCAAGTTCGACACGTCGGATGCGATGATCCGCTTCGAGCAGTTCGAGAACCGCATTGAACAGATGGAGGCAGACGCGGACCTGGTCAACTTCGGTCGGAAACCGACTCTGGAAGACGAATTCGCCCAGATCGAGACCGACGAAGAGATCGAGAAAGAACTCGATTCCCTTAAGGCCGGGGGGACGAAGAAATCGGAGTCGAAGAAGGGTGACTGACCTCGCGGTCCCAAAGGTGAGCCGACACGGAAGAATCGCGAATCATGCAGGAAACTCACCAGGGTTTGTCGAAACTGGAGGAGCGCGTGGAGTCGCTGGAGACGATTCTGCTTGATCGGTCTGGAAGAGAGGCAGCGGGCCGGGGTACACACTGATTTCGGCCGAGCATCGAGGGACAAGGAGACGACAATTGATGAACACGGGCGTACTAGCTATTGTCATGATATTTGCCATTCCCATTGTGGCAATCATCGGCGGAATCTTCCTGTCCGCTCTGAAGATTCTTAAGGGCGAAGGGTCGAGCGGCAAGATGACTGCTGAGGAAACCCGCCTGATCCAGGAAGTCCATCGGGGTTTGCAGAAGATGGAGGACCGTATCGAAGCGCTCGAGACGCTTCTCATGGATCGCGCGGAACAGGAAAGTGCCGGCCGCAGGAAGGACTAGGAGAGGAGAGAGAGAATCATGGAAGTCACAGCTGTACCGATTGCATTTCTGGCCATAGTTCTCGCTTTGGGGATACCCCTGTTGGCCATTGCTCTTCCGTTTATCCTCATCTTTGGACTCGTGTGGCTCCTGAAGGGTCGCCCGCCCCGGCGGAGCAAGGAGGAGCTGACGCAAGAGGCGAGGACCATGCAGCAGATTAACCAGGGACTTTCGAGGATGGAGGAGCGTATTGAGGCCCTCGAAACCATCCTCATCGAGCGAGAAGAAAGGAAGGTGACCCATGACACGGGAGTATGAAAGAGAAAACAAGACCCTTTATCGGTCCCGGGACGGGATGATCCTGGGTGTGTGCAGAGGAGTCGGTGAGCACCTCGACTTCTCTGTGTTCTGGATCCGGGTCATCGCGGTTGGCGCCTTGATCTTTTCCGGTCTGTGGCCGATGGTGGGGCTCTATTTCCTGGCGGCCCTTCTTATGAAACCGGAGCCGGTGCTGCCCCTTGAGACGGATGAGGACGCGGAGTTTTATCACTCCTATGCGACCTCCCGGTCCATGGCGCTGCGCCGTCTAAAGCGGACATTCGACAATCTGGATCGCCGCATCCGCCGCATGGAAAGCGTCGTGACGGCGCGGGAGTATGACTGGGAAAAGCGATTCAACGAGTGAGCCGCAAGAATGCTTCGAAATCTGCGTGTTGATTCGATCCGATCTGTATAGGGAATAGCGAGGGCTGAGAGATGTACTACACAGAGCAGCAGAACAGCAAGCCGATGACTGTCGGCGACTGGTTTGTCACGCTTCTTGTTCTTGCCGTACCCGTCGTCAATGTCATCATGTATTTGGTGTGGGCCTGCGGCAGTTCCGGTAATCTGAATCGCAAGAATTTCTGCGTTGCGTCGATCTTGTGTTTTGTGATCGTGTTGGCCTTTGTCGTAGTTATCAGTTTGTTTGCCTCCGTTTCCGGGATGATCATCAACACGATAGGGTCAGTTTTCTGAATTGCTTCGGGCTCCTGCCTTCCCGCTGTAATGTTCTTGACGAATTCCATCCTCACCTTTCTGGTTGCAATTCTTCGATAAATTCAGAACAATTTAGATATTATGGGGCAAGGGCACTGCCGGTTGTCCGCAGATGACGCAGATTCTCGCAGATATGGGTCTCTCGATCTTTTAAATCTGCGGCCATCTGCGTAATCTGTGGAAGAAAACAGGGTGCAATGACGGGAAGGGCGCGTCATTGCGCGGCAAAACATCGCGATCTTTCAGACGGCTCAGCGGGAGCCCTTCGGCAAGCTCAGGGCAAGCTCTCGCCCTCCCGTGGCTGACCGAACGAGTGGAATGGGAGGGCGAGGCTCCTGCCGAGCCGCAATTGTGTGTTCCCTTTTCTTTGCAGTCTTCAATAAGACTTGAATTTATGACGACCTCTCCTGATCCTTCAACATTACGCATCGGATCCGTTCCCTACCTGAACGGAAAACCGCTGATACACGGGCTTGACCGGAAGGAGTCCGTTTCTCTCGAGACAGCCGTGCCGTCCGAGTTGTCGGAACGACTGGCCGCGGGCGCGTTCGATATCGCCCTGGTGCCGTGCACTGAGTATCTCTTCGAGCCGGGACGCTGTTATCTCGACGGGATCTGTATCGCCTCTCAAGGACCGGTCTGGAGTGTCCGACTCTTTCTGAGACAGCCCATGAAGCGCGTCCGGAAGATCACCCTGGATTCCAGCTCTCGCGCTTCGGCCCTCCTTCTGCGGATCCTCATGCGGGAAAAGTTCGGAATCGACGCGGATTTCGTCTCCGGGACGCCCACGCCGGACGTTCTGGCCAATGGGCCGTCCGATGCGGTTCTGGTAATCGGGGACCAGGCGATGACAATTGATTCTAAGCGGTGGGAGTACCTGGACTTGGGAAAGGAATGGACGGACTTTACGGGATTCCCTTTTGTTTATGCGCTTTGGACCGCAACTTCGTCAAAAACTCTAGAACGGGCGCGTCCAATTCTTGAAGAGGCGAAAGATTCCGGGCAGAATCGCCTGGAAGAGATTGCCCGTTCAGAATCGCGGCGTCTAGGGCTTCCCGCCGGGTTGTGTGTGCAATATATTCGGGATATAATCCGCTACGATTTGGGTCCGGATGAGTTGAAAGCGCTCGAATTGACACGGCGTTTGGCGAAAAATATAGGCATTTCCTGAGATGACAAGAGCGGAACCGACAATAGACGGGATTCTCAGTGAGATCGACGATGGCGCTCGTCTCACGGACGAGAATGCCCTCCGCCTTTTGCAGTCGAACGACCTGCTCACAATCGGTGGAGCGGCGGACCGGATGCGGTGGCGGCTGCATCCGGAGCCGGAAGTGACCTATGTCATCGATCGCAACATCAACTATACGAATGTCTGCATCACCTATTGCGACTTCTGCGCCTTCTACCGCGAGCCGGGACACGAGGAAGGCTATGTGAACCCGGCGGAGGTAATCGACCAGAAGATTGAAGAGGCCATGACCTCGGGCGCGACGCAGATATTGCTGCAAGGCGGCCACCATCCTTACTTGAAGCTGGACTACTATCAGGATCTGCTGGGTCATATCAAAAGCAAGTACGGGATTCACCTTCACGCCTTTTCGCCCCCCGAGATCCATCACATTGCCCGCGTGTGCAAGATCTCCATTCGGGACACCCTCCAGGCGCTCATGGATGCCGGTCTGGGTTCTCTTCCCGGCGGGGGCGCGGAGATTTTCTCGCCGAACGCCCGCGACAAGATCAGCCCGCTGAAGTGCACGGGTGAGGACTGGCTGGAGGTCATGCGCACGGCGCACGAGCTCGGTCTCCGATCCAGTTGCACGATGATGTTCGGGCATGTGGAATCGCTGGAGGATCGGGTGGATCATTTCCGGAAGCTGCGCGACCTGCAGGATGAGACCGGGGGATTCACCGCCTTTATCTCCTGGACCTTTCAGCCGGATCACACAGTGCTCAAAGACATTCCTCCGACGGGTTCGTATGAATACGTCAAGGTCCAGGCCGTTTCGCGCCTTTATCTCGATAACGTTCAGAACGTGCAGGCATCGTGGGTGACGCAGGGAGGGAAAATCGGGCAGTTGTCACTCCGGTTCGGCGCCAACGACTTCGGCGGGACCATGATGGAAGAGAATGTTGTCAGCGCGGCCGGGTCGACCCACTGCCTCGGCCTCGCCGAAATGCGCCGGTTGATCCGGGATGCGGGCTTTGAGCCCGTTCAGCGAGATTTCTTCTATGAGAAAGTCGAGCCGCCCTTCATCCCTCCCGAAGAAACGGGGAGCCCTCCTGCCTCTCCACAAGAAACGCCTGAATTGATCCGGATTTCTCAGTAATCTCCGGGTTGTGATTGAAGAGGACTTCTTCTATCTACCCACCTTTATCTGAAAAAAGTATCAATAATTTAAGCTGACAGAATCTTAGAAAAAACGCTTGACCAAATTAGGGGTTGCGGAATACACTTGGCGATTCTGAAGGGGGACCTGTGTCCCAAGCGAATGAGACAATTGACTTTTCGAAACGCAAGGACAACTCAGATATCATTGCTTATCTCCTTGAAAAGCATTTCCCGGAATCGAAAGCACCGCTTATTGACACCCTGCGGTCCATTGACTTCGGCAGGATGGGAGAAGTCTGAACATGGGTAATCTTGTTCGGAAATGGATGCCCGAGAACATCTCTGCTCAGGGCGGAGGAATCGACACCCTGATCGTGGTTCTCCACTGGTTTATGTTGGCGCTGTTCGTCATGTGGGGGATCTACTTCGTCTATTGCCTGATCCGGTTCAGGCAGCGCCCCGGCCACAAGGCGAGCTATGAGCCCGTCAAGGCGAAACCGGCTAAAGCGGCAGAGGTGTTCGTCGTCGTATTTGAGGCCTTCCTGCTAATCGGCCTCGCGATCCCGCTTTGGGGAGCAGTCAAAATAACTATGCCGCCGGAGGAGGACTCTGTCGTGGTGCGTTGCGTGGCTGAACAGTTTGTCTGGAACTTCCAGTACGCCGGACCGGATGGCATTTTTGGGAAAACGGCCCCTCAGTATCTTGATCCCGTAACCAATCTTGTGGGGCTCGATCCGAACGATCCGAATGGTGAAGATGATATTGTTATCGCAGGACAATTGCACATTCCAAAAGGGAAGCCGGTCATCGTGCGGCTGTCAAGCAAAGATGTCATCCATTCTTTTTCCATTCCGGTCCTGAGAGTCAAGCAGGACGTGATCCCCGGGATGGAGATTCCTATCTGGTTCGAGGCGACGAAACCCGGCGAATATGACATTGCCTGCGCGCAGCTTTGCGGCATCGGGCACTATCGAATGAAGGGGACAGTGATCATCTACGACACTCAGGAGGAGTTCGAAGCCAAGCTGGAGGAACTGGGCCAAGAGGAAGAAATCACCGATTTTGCAGACGATTTTTGAGGATGAGCAAGTATGAGTGAAGGGCATCACAAGGAACTCGGATATTGGCGCAAGTACATCTTCTCGGTTGACCACAAGGTCATCGGGATCCAGTACGCCATCACCGGACTGCTTTTCCTGTTTTTCGGTTTCACCCTGATGATGTTGATGCGGTGGAAGCTGGCCTATCCCGGTGATGCGCTGCCAATCATCGGACGCCTGTTCGCGGATAGAATGCCGGACGGTATCATGGCGGAGGAGTTTTATAACGAGCTGGGCGCCATGCACGGGACGATCATGGTCTTCCTGGGCGTTGTCCCGTTGGCTGTGGGAGGATTCGGCAACTACGTTCTGCCGCTTCAGATCGGCGCGCCCGATATGGCCTTCCCCCGGCTCAACATGGCGAGTTACTGGGCCTACTTCGCCGGCGGGCTGGTCATGCTGGGGAGCTTTTTCGTGCCGGCGGGAGCAGCCGCTTCAGGTTGGACCTCCTATCCGCCTCTGTCAGTCATCGCAAGCGAGGGTCAGACCTTCTGGCTTATTGGGATGGTGCTCCTGATCACTTCATCCCTTCTTGGCTCCGTCAATTTCATTGTGACAACCGTTCAGCTTCGAGCGAAGGGGCTGTCTTTCTTCAGATTACCCTTCTTTGTCTGGGCGCAGTTCGTAACCGCGTTCCTGCTGCTGCTGGCGTTTCCGCCGCTGGAAGCGGCAGGAATTCTTCAGTTGATGGATCGCTTGGCTGATACGAGCTTCTTCATGCCCAGCGGCCTCGTGGTCAGTGGTCAGATACAGGAGCAATACAGCGGCGGGGGCAACCCGCTCCTCTGGCAGCACCTCTTCTGGTTCCTGGCCCATCCCGAAGTGTACGTGTTGATTCTTCCGGCGATGGGGATTATCGCCGAAGTCATCGCGAACAACACCCGAAAGCCGCTTTGGGGTTACAAAGCGATGGTCTATTCGCTCATCTTCCTCGGGTTCATGTCCTTCCTGGTTTGGGCGCATCACATGTTCATGACCGGGATGGGAACGGTCATGAGCGCGTTTTTCGCGGCGACGACGATGATTATCTCGATTCCATCGGTCGTCATCCTGACCGCGCTCGTCATCAGCCTGTGGGGAGGATCGATCCGTTTCAACACGCCGATGCTGTTTGCTCTGGCGTTCCTGCCCATGTTCGCCATCGGGGGGCTGACGGGGCTGCCGCTGGGATTGCCGGCGTCGGACATTCCCCTGCACGACACCTATTACGTTATCGCCCATTTCCACTATGTGGTGGCGCCCGGGACGATCTTCGCCCTGTTCGCGGGGATTTACTACTGGTTCCCCAAGGTGACCGGCCGGAAGATGAACTCGTTTCTGGGCAAACTGCATTTCTGGCCATCGTTCATTTTCATGAATGTAATTTTCTTGCCGATGTTCATCGTCGGTTTAGCGGGTGTTTCACGAAGGCTCTATGAACAGATCGGGTATGAGCAGGGCCTGGAGACGCAGGGCTTCCAGGTGATGTCCTCCTGGGGGGCCTGGTGCCTGGCTATCGCGCAGATCCCCTTCATCATCAATTTCTTCTGGAGCATGAAGAAGGGCGAAAAGGTTTCGGAAAACCCGTGGGAGGCGACAACGCTCGAATGGTTGGCCCCGTCACCGCCTCCCCACGGGAACTTTGCCACGGAACCCCAGGTGTACCGGGGTCCTTATGAATACAGCGTGCCGGGGGAACCAAAGGATTTCTCCCCTCAATGGATTCCTTAGGAGTTGCAGCGAATGTCCGCTGACGTCATTCCCTATACTGTCGAGCCGCACCCGATAACCGGGGTCTATAACGGGAAATTCGGGATGTGGCTGTTCCTGGCTTCCGAAGTGATGCTGTTCGGCGCCCTGTTCTCTTCGTATGTCCTTTTGCGGGTGGGGGCGGTGTCCTGGCCCGTCGCGTCAGAAGAACTGAGCGTTCCCCTGGCCACCCTAAATACGCTGGTCCTGATCGCCTCGAGCGTGACCATGGTGATGGCCTGGGCGTCCCTGAAAATGGACCAGTTCAGCAAGTTTCGGCTTTATCTGGGCCTGACCATCGCGCTGGCGCTGGTGTTCTTGGTCATCAAGGGATTCGAGTACGGCTCGAAGTTCGAGCATCATCACTATCCTTCCACAAGCACGTTTTACGCTATCTATTTCACCTTGACGGGCCTGCACGGGTTACACATCCTGGGCGGGGTATTCGTAAACCTGTACCTTCTCTTCCCGGGGAGCCGCCTGTGGAAGAAGGACCCGGAGCACTTCACGAATCGGATTGAGTGTGCCGGTCTGTACTGGCACTTTGTGGATTTGGTCTGGATCTTCCTCTTCCCTGCCATTTACCTGGTATAATTGGTGTAGGAGTCTGAAAAATGAGCACGGCAACGGCTGAAGACATCAGAAAACATGTCAGGGTGTACATCCTGGTCTTCGCGGCCCTCGCGGTATTGACCATTGTGACGGTCGCAGTTTCCTATCTGGACCTTCCAACAGGGCCGGCGGTCTTGGTGGCGCTTATTATCGCCTCCATCAAGGCCTCCATGGTGGCGCTTTACTTTATGCATCTCGTCTCGGAAAAGACGGTGATTTATGGGGTCCTGATCCTTATGGCCATGTTTTTTGTTGCGTTGATGCTAATTCCTGTCCTTACCCAATCCGAATTGGTGGTGGTAAGCAATGTCCCTTAAGGCGTTTCACTTGTTTTTCATCGCCGTCTCGACCCTGACGTCGTTGGGATTCGGCATCTGGGCCGTTCAACACTATCGGTCTACCGGCAGTGTAGGAACCTTGCTGATGGGGATCGGCGCTTTTGTGGCCGGTTTCCTGCTGGTCGTCTATTCGAACTGGTTCATCCGCAAGATGAAGAACGTGAGTTTCCTGTGATCATGAAAGTTATTTCCCGTTTCGTTGTTCCGGTTCTAGTCGTCCTGGTCTGCGTCTTGTACGCAGGCGGCGCGTCCGCGTGCTCGGTCTGCTTCGGTGACCCCGATTCCCCCATGGTGAAGGGGGCCGCAGCCGGTATTCTGGTGCTGGGGGGCGTTGTTTACATGCTCCTGGCTGGGTTTTTGGGAACGACGATTTTTTGGATTGTGAGAGCCCGCCGACTGAGCGCGCTGGAAAACCCGGTGATCGCCTCTGTCGAAGAAGAAAGCTCCAACCCCTCCGAAGGTCCAGGGCCCCACTCCGTGGTCTGAATTCTATTCCTCTCTCGTCTCCCCATCTGACCGGTTACAATCCTTCTGCAATCTGAATACAATGGAAGCGCTGCCTGTCAGAAGGTGCACTTCTCAAGTGAGAGTTTAATCAACTATGCCCGGTTCCACCCAGTCTCTCTGCTCCCGTTCCTATTTCCGAGGGGTCATCTCTGGTAAAGAGGAGGGATTTGTCGCTTCGGCGTACCGATCGGGCCTGGCGGCGGCCTCGTTGGTCTATACTGCCGGGGTCCGCCTGCATCAGAAGTACAGTGCCTCCGTCTCCCGGGGGTTTGCGGTGTCCGTCGTCAGCGTCGGAAACATTACCGTCGGCGGCACCGGGAAGACTCCCGCGGTCATCTCCCTCGCCAGGGAATACCTCCGTTCAGGGAAACGCGTGGCTGTCCTGAGCCGGGGCTACAGGAGACAGATCGAGGCGTCTGCCGGGCCGCTCGTCGTCGCCGATGGAGAACAGGTGCTGTCCGGGCCGACCGAAGCAGGGGACGAACCGGTCCTGATTGCGGAAAAGGCCCCGGGATGCGTGGTGATTGTCGGGGCGGATCGAAGGGAATCAGCCGATCTGGCTATCCAGAAGTTTGGGGTGGAGGTTCTCCTCCTCGACGACGGATTTCAGCATCTGAAGATCCACCGGGACCGGGATATCGTTCTCATCGACGCCCTGAATCCATTCGGCTTTGGGCGCGTGCTCCCTCGCGGGCTCTTGAGGGAGCCCCTTGAAGGGCTCTGCCGCGCGAATGTGCTGGTCTTGACACGTTCCGACCAGATCTCTGAGGAGAATGCGGCGGAGATTGTCGAGAAACTGCGCCGATTAGCGCCAAACGCGCGAATATTGAAGGCCATCCACCTGCCCGTCAACCTGCTGAATCCAGCCGACTCAGCGCAATCCCCTCCTGACACGCTCCGGGGAAAAACCGTGTGCTGCTTCAGCGGAATCGCCAACCCGGCTTCTTTCTTTCACACGGTTAAGGGGCTCGGGGCGGAAGTCGGCGCCGAGCTCGTCTTCCCGGACCACCACTGGTATGCGGAAAAGGACCTGGACTTGATCGCGAAACGGTCGGGAGGATGCGAGGCGGTGATTACCACCGAGAAGGACTGGATCCGCCTCCGCGAACTGCACCGGGACCAATTCCCCCTGCGGGTGCTGGAAGTCGATTTTCGGATTGTGGAGGGCGGCTGGCCGGACGACCTTCTGGGGGTCAGTCAAGATTGAATGTGAGGGTGTTATGCTCCTCGTGTCATTCCTGCGAAAGCAGGAATCCAGGATCTTACGCTCCTCGTGTCATTCCTGCGAAAGCAGGAATCCAGGGTCTGATCAGGATTAGGCATGTCTGAAGGACCGTACTACGTCTATATTCTGGCAAGCAAGCGCAACGGAACTCTTTACATTGGCGTGACGAGTAACCTAATCAAGCGAGTTCACGAGCATAAGAATGGATTCTCCGATGGTTTCACAAAGAAATACGATGTCCACATGCTTGTTCACTATGAAGTTTTTCCTGATATTGTGGCGGCTATTCAGCGTGAGAAACGATTAAAGAAGTGGAAGCGTCAATGGAAAATGGAATTAATCGAGAGGGAGAATCCCCAATGGCGCGACTTTTACGAAGACCTCGTGGGTGGGGGGCAGGAAGGGGGTCCTGGATTCCTGCTTTCGCAGGAATGACAGTTGACGGGGTTAGCGCTGTATGGGAACCAACAATGTCCAGCTTGACAGAGCACTAGAAGCCCACTTGTAGGAGCCCGTCTCGACGGCCGGTTTATGCAGTCTGTATAAACCCGCGTGGCTATCTGCGAAAATGCAGAAAAGTCTTGTTATGAAAGAACTTGCAATGTATAATGAGAAAAGACAGAAACTTCTTATACAGAAATAGATAGTCTGTGGTTACCGTTTTATACAGACTGTATAATTACTGTATGTGAGGAGAAGATGAATGAGAATAGACAATAAGCCGTCGTTCTTGGCGGCGGTTCTTGCGTTTGTCGGAACCGTCATCATCGTCATGGACTCATTTACCCCCATTCATTGGATGATTGACCGATGCCCTAAGTGGAAAAACATCCGTCTCGCAATGGTGGACCTAGACACTTTCGACACAAAAATGAAAGATGGAAAGTTTACTGGGATGGTCAAAAGAGGCGAGCCTGGCTTCACCGAGCTTGTCCACATCATTGTTAGCATTCGTCCAGACCTCCGGGGGAAGCAGATCGCTGCGGTCGCCAAGAACCAGCCAATCAGAATTGGTGGTGTCCCACTGAAGATCGTTCATGTTGCGCTTGAGAACAGCTCTCAAGCTCAATCTCTGACCACAGACCATATTTTTCAGGAGTGGGTCCGGGAGTACAGGGAAAAATACTTCTTGAAGGTGGGGCTCAGCGTTATTGCAATCGCGTTCTTTCTGAGCGTGATTGCTCACATCAAACGAAAAGATAATGACGTAACACAACAAACGCATGGAGAAGCGTCTAATGCATCAAGTTGACCGCCACTTCACTGCAATTTGAACGCGATACGGAAGTCCGCACGCGTCAAGCGAAACCTTCAGCGTGGCGCGTCTAAATGGAGTGGAAAATAGTGGAAAATAGGGGACAGTGGGGCTGGCGAAAAACTCCCCCTTCTGTCATCCTCGCGCAAGAGGAAATCTCGTCGCGACTGCAACCATTGGGTTTACGCGGAGATTCCTGCCTTCGTGGGAATGTCAATAGCCAGGTGACGGACTTTTTCAACAGCCCCAACGTCCCCTATTACGTCCAGGCTTAGGCGGGTACCGGCTTGAAGGGAAACGAATAGCGTGGGTGCAAAAGAGGTGGGATGGGTACTACTCGTGTAGAAAGGTGAAATCCAATGATCAGAGTGTATGTACTTTCGGTTCTGGCGGTTGCGATGCTGGTTCAAGCTGGCTGCGCGACGACGAACAAGAGCGACGACCTTACGAAACTACTTGAGCAGGAGCGCCAAGAAACGCTGACGCTGGAACGACAACTGGCGGAACAGCGGCGTAGAATCGAGGAAGCTGAATTGGAACGGCAAGCTTTGGCGGAAGCCAAGGAGCCGTATGGCTACCGGCTGGCCGACCCAGCCGCGCCTTTCGGCGCGGCGATCCTGACCTGTAGAGGATTGGACTTGCTCGCACTCAGCTCGCCCGGCCTGTTGTACTGCGCCCGGGAGCGCGCCCAGGTGATAAGCCGGAGGCTAAATCTTGCCGCCCAAGACGCATCCGGCATGTCCTTCGAGTTGCGGATCGAGGGAGACGCCGTCCAGATATTTCAGATCGGCCACATGGGCGGTAACGAGCACCTAACCATCACCGTAAGCAACGATGACGTGGAGGCGTATCGGAAGGCGGGGTTGAAGCACCTAGGCGAAAGATACGGCCCGTTTTCGGAAGAGTTAGATAAACATATGCTGGCGAAATGGTGGCGCGATTTGCTCCTCGATTACAACACGGTCTTCTGTGAAGGCGCTCGCCCGGTTCGCGTCATTGACACCTTCTGTGGAAAGGTGCTGATGTCCATCCAGGAGCGTGCCGTTGCGGATGGACGGGGTCTCTTTGAGTCCGTTTTCCAGGACGTTTATAGCTCACTGTCAATGGAGGCGAAGATGCATCTGAATATGATATCGTCTATGGTACCAATGGACTATCATCCAATGGACTAGCTTGCGCGCCTGGAAAGCGTCCATCGGGAGACTTCGCGGGTCTTGTTTTAAGGAAAAGGAGGGAGGCGGTCATTATGTACACTTTGAAATCACAGTTGCGTTGCAGGCATGCAACTATCTTGGGCATCCTAGCCCTGTCCACTCTGCCCGTTGTCTTTGCACAGGCGCAGTCTGCGAAATACGAAGTTAGGCCGGTGAATCCACAACAGATGAAAGCCGATGCTGTCATCACTTGCCTAGGCAAGGATATGCTAACCATCATGGAGAAAGGCTCGGACATCTTTGACTGCCCCATGGAACGTGCGCAGATGATAGCTGACAGATTGAACAAGGTGTCGACCATAGGCTCCGCGATGATGTTCGAAGTGCGCAAAGTGGGGGCAGGCTATGTGATTTACATGGTCGATCACATGGGGATGCGCGAACACAAAACCATCACGGTATTCCCTGCAGACGTGGCCGCATACCGGCGTAGCGGTGTGAAGCACTTAGGCGAAAGATACCGGGTATTCGCAGAGACCAAGCTCGACGAGGAGATGCTGGCCCTTTACTGGAGGGACTTGGCGACTGATATGCAGGCTGTTTTCAGTGATGGCGAGCGGCCCATTTGGCTGGTGTACACCTTTTGCGGAAAGGTGCTTAATACAATCTATGACCGGGCGCGTCGCGTCGCCCCGGAGGGGCCGATACGGCAGAGCGTATTCCAGGACATATTTGCCAAGATGTCCGATGTCGAAAAGATGCATGTTGGGATGATAACCAAGTTGGTTCCACACGACTACAACCCGCGGTCCCGCGTTGTGAATGCGGGCCCGTCGCAACCGAGTGACGGTTCGGCTCACCACTGAAATGGGTGTGGCTACTTTACGACGACGGCTTTTGTAGGTTTCCAACGGTTTTTGTAAAATAGGGATGTTTACCTGTTTATTTACCGGCACCCCTCATAAAACAGCATAAAACAAGGACGTTTGTTTATTGGTAAAACAGTGGGAAAACAGGGACGTTTACCTGTTTATTGAGTCGGACGCAAGATTGTGGTAGGTCCCACGCATGCCACGTGTTGCCCGTATTGTTTTGCCGGGGTTGCCATCTCTATGTAACTGGATTCTTCACCAACTTGTGTGGGGCTGTACTTGGATCAAAGGTAAAGTTCAATTCTCTTTCATCCTTTGTGTCTTGGCGCCTTTGTGGCCAATTTCTTAGGCTGAAGTCCCGACCCATCTGGTCAATTTCGCTGGAATTTCTATTCAAGAAGCTTTAACCGGTCCCTTCTTTTCCAGTATCATTACTTCACAGGAAGCATCCTTGGGACATGTCCTTGAAGATATGAGGTGACCAGATATGGCCGCAGACCCTCCTGACGAGAGCGTTCGCCACAAATTCAAGTCCGTCACAACCCGCGGCGGCGACAAGGGGTCAACGGGCCTGCTGTTCGGGGGGCGCGTCCCTAAATACCATCCCCGCGTGGAGGCGTATGGGACCTTCGACGAAGCAAATTCCGCGATGGGTCTGGCGCGCAGCCTTTCAACGAATGCCAAGGTGAAGGAAATCCTCTTCTCACTCCAGAAGGATCTTTTTGTTGTGGGCGCCGAGCTCGCAGTGGATTTGGAGAATGTCGGTCGGCTGGAGAAGCGGATCACGAAGGATGACCTCGAGCGTTTGGAATCGATAATGGCGGAAATCGAAGGGGAGGTTGAGATTGGCCGCCGGTTCGTTATCCCCGGTGATACACCGGCGTCGGCCGCGATGGACGTTGCCCGGACGGTTGTCCGGAGGGGGGAGCGGCTCGTGGTGCAGATGGTCGAGGACGGCCTGCTCCAGAATGACACTATGCTGTCCTATATCAATCGGCTGTCCGACTGCCTCTTCTTTCTGGCCCGATACGAGGAACAACACCCGGATGTCAAATAATCCATGAGCATTCTCGACGGAAAGCGGCTGGACCCGGATGTCTTCAAGCTCGATGCCGCCCGAATGCGCCAGGGCTGGTACAGCGATTTCTATTTCATTAATGCCCAGCGAATCCTGACCGCTTTATCCAAAGAAGGCTACCGGTTCGAAGGATCGTGTCCAGAGTTCGACGGGAAGGGCATCGCGGTGAATGACATCCTGACCGGCGACCTGGAAGTGGAGATGCAGTACTTCACAAAGCGGGAGCCGTTCGCTGTCGTGGCCGGGGTGGATCACGCGATCGCGATGTTCAGGGAATGCACCGGGTATCACGACGACTCGGAGAATTTCGTCAACACATTCGATCAGATGGAGATCGATGCTGTGCAGGACGGCGGCCGGCTGGCTCCGTGGGACACGGTGCTCCGCATCCGGGGCCGGTACCGCGATTTCGCCATGCTCGAGACCCCGACCCTGGGCGCTATCGCCCGCCGGACGCGCATCGCCACGAACGTTTACATGACCTTGAAAGCCGCGCGGAACAAACCGGTCTTCTTCTTCCCCGCCCGCCACGGCATTCACGAAGCCCAGGCCGGTGACGGGCATGCCTATGGCATCGCCGTCGAGCGTTTCAACAGGGAAGAGAACCAGACGATCCAGCCGCTCATCTCCACCTTCGCCCAGGGCGACTGGTGGGGGGAGCAGGCCGCCGGGACCATCTCCCATTCCTTCATCCTCTGCTTCCTCGGGGATATCGTAGAGGCCATGATGGCCTTTGCGCGGTTGTCGCCTGTGGATATCCGGCGTATTGCCCTTGTTGACACGAAAAACGACAGTGTCGGCGATTCTCTGGGCGTTGCGGAGGCGATGTTCCATAAATACCGCCATTACAAGGAGGCCGGGAATCAGGAAGAGGCCCAGAAGTATGTGCTCTTCGGCGTTCGGGCCGACACGGCCGAACAGCTCCGGGATGTCAGCGTCGAGCCCCTCGGGGACCCGGCCCAAGACTGCGGGGTCAACCCGCGGCTGATCTTCAAGCTGCGCGTGGCTATGGACAATTACCCCGACAGAATGGACCTGCCGGATGAGTGGCGGGAAGAGGCACTGAAATATTTCCGCAACATCAAGATCGTCGCTTCGGGGGGATTCACGCCCGAAAAAATCCAGGACTTCGAGCGCCGAAACGTTCCAGTCGACATCTACGGGATCGGCTCTTCCCTCGTGCACGGAGAGCCCACCGACTTCACCGCCGATGTCGTCCGCGTCAAGATAGACGGCCAGTGGCACGACATGGCCAAGGTCGGCCGCCGCCCCCGCGATAATCCCGACCTCGAGCGGGTGACGTAGCGCACCTATCCTTCAGCGAATCTTGTCCGCAGATTACGCAGATGGACGCAGATTACATCTGTGCTAATCTGCGGCATCTGCGGATCACTTCTGAATTGGTGAGGTGGAATTGTTGTTGTTTTCGCCGCTCGGGGGAAGTGCTCGTCCTCATCGGGGAAAACAGAAAGTTCTAATGGTTTGAACCTTCAGACAGGAATGTTCGGAGATTAGACTCGGCCATGCGAGCGACTTCGAGCAAATCTGGCTTCGAGATCTCTTTGAATTCCAGCTCTTTCCCGGAGACCTCTGGTGCCAAGAGGCAAGCGCACTTTCTCTTCTCTTCGCTCAGGTTCCTCGTTATCTCAATGGCTTGCCCAACGATGTCCAATGCCTTCTCGATGTTGCCAAGTTTTGCCTCCAGGATTGCCATGTTGTAGAGGGGAAGTCCTGGCATGTCGTGTTTCTCGGAGTATCCAACAGCAATATCCAATAGAATTTTCGCACTGTCCAGATGATCAGTTGCCAGGAATATGTACCCCAAGTCGTTACTGTCTTCAGGTGAGGGAACGGAATTCAACTGAAAGGATAGGTCTGCGTGGAATAAGGCCTCCTCCAAGTTCGAATGGTCGAGATACTCCTTTCTACAGGCATGGGTACAGTGTTTATGTGCCAGGCCTTTTCTCAGACGATCATTGGCTGTCATTTCGACCTTCTCGACCATCTGATCGATAGGTGCTACGGGCAGTTCCAGCCTATCAACTGCGACTTCCCCCCCCAATTCTTTTGCCCTGTTTTCCAAGGAATCAATTCTCTCCAGACACTTTCTTAGCTTTTCGTCAGGCTCTGGTTTCCTGCCATGAAACCAGGGTGACTGCACGGTTAGCCAAGGGAGAGTTAACTTCGCCCGGGCGATGGGCACAACGTTTTTATCGCGATTATCCACCATGCAGAAATAAACATCCTGAACTATTCTGGGACTTTCAGCGAAAACGTCTCCTCTACTTTCAGTAGATGCCAGAGCCGATGCAATACTCCCCAAGTCAGGATCTGCATGGGATCCAAATAAGCTTCCTATCGACTCCACCTCCTCGGAGCGGTCAATGAAATGACTTAGTTCAATTTCGTACAGGGATTCCATAGGCAGCGGCATGGTTGGGAACGGCACTGTGACTCCACGTTCGCGGGCGAGGTACTTGGTGTAAATTTTGTCGAAGTCGTCTCCTTTGAACTTGATTATGTTGTTCTCGATCTCAAGTATCTCCCCTGCGACGAGCTGCTCAAGCTCGTCACGAAGTTGCTGCCTACTGAAAGAACTCTCAGGGTAAAAAAGGTGACTTAGGGCCCAAATCTGTTCTAAGGTTGCGTACCCGTCACATACACATAGGGTTCCAAGAGCCTCCAGGCGCTGCTTTCCAAGGGTTCTTATTCTAGCCAGTATGGGCCGAGTTGTGATGTCCTGCGAGGTTTCGAGCTCCTTTCGGACATCCTCAAGGACGCTCAAATTAAGCCGCATCATCTTCGCTCGCTTGCTTTGGACCCTCTGAAATAGTTTGTGGCAGATCAAATGTATTTCGTATGGTCGTCCACCGGAAAGGTCATGGATTTCGCGGACCTCTGTGTAGGTTCTCGGGTCGAAGACGTTGTCGATGCTTACCCTAATGCTCTCAAGAGGTTTTTTAATACATTCCCGGGTCTCTTCTTTGTTTTTGAACGCGCCAACATTGATCTTCTTAAACTGCCGAACTATGGGCGAAAAAACCTCGTCCATGACTGGAAATAGGTCAGGGGTTCCGGTCATTACCAGCATGTATCCCGGAGTGTTCATAAAAATGTTTCGAAGCTTTTCCAGGTGGATACGACTGTTGGCGAAAACATTTCCTTCATCAAAAATCACAATGATTGGTCGTCCCACTTCTGAGCTTAGTGTTTCCAGGTCTTCCTTGAAAGAATAGTCGGACACCTTCGCGTTCTCATTTCCACAACCCATGGCCTTTGCATATTGCAATGGGAATTGAAAGGGACAGAACGTTTTGTCTTCTGGAACCATATATGCATTTACGATTTCTCGATAGGCATCGTAAGTCTTTCCTTTCCTTCCTTCGAATGTTCCCAACCTGCAACAGGCCGAAAAGATGCCATCAAATAACTTGTAGAAGAAACCAAGCTCCGTTTTTGCGTCCCCTTCATCCAAATCTATGCGCACAGTGCAAAATCCCAGCTTTTTGGCCTCGATCTCACACATGTTAATCAGGCTGGTTTTTCCCGATGCTCGGCCACCCAGGATCGCCAGATTGATTGGTCGTGGTGCCGTCTTGGCATGGTCAAGGTAGTACTTGATTTCTTCTAGTTCCTCTTTCCGGCCCACAAATAGCTCGGCATCCGAGACTGGGTTGGCGAAGTCATATGGGTTATGAACTTTGCTCAAATCCACGATGTGTTAGTCCTCCTAGGGAACCAGGCCCCTAAAGTTCTCCTCTGCCCTTCTGTATTTCTCCTCGGGATTACTATGTCGGACCCACGATTCAATTTTGTGTCCAGTACCCCTTGCTCGCGGGAGCAGAGTGTAGGCCTCCATTAGACAGAAGAAGGTTGTTATCGCCTCGGTGCTGTGACCCAAATAAGTTTCATCAAACCACCAGGAGCCGCGAACTGATTTCCACACGTCAAGCGGCTCCGGAGGTTCCAGGTTGCGGCATATATGATTACATCTCTTAGCTTCTTCTCGCAGATGAATAAGTCGTTCTGAGATGTCAGGCGCGCAGGTACACCTCCTTGTAAGCTGAGCGAACCGTTCCTCTGTTAAGGCGGCTGACAGCTTTGCGTAGGCTGCCTTTACGACATCGACGTCACTACACGTGGCCTTGCGGTTATGAGCGATCTTGTTTCTTATATTTTCAAGCTCAGAAAGGGTAGCAGTCACGATATCTTTGTTGCCAAAAACACCTGCAAAAACTTCCTTCCAATTGTCTTTTCCTTCTATCACTATTTTCAAGTGGGGAAAATCGATGTAGTAGATCGGGTGATGAGGAACAACTTGCCCCCACTTGATCTTTTTCTCACCATCTCTGCCTTCCCTGTACTTCTGCAGGACATCTCCCGGTAGGCGCTTCTTATACCACTGAGGTCCCGCGACGGAATCCAGCGATTCAATTATCAGCTCTCGCAAGGCTGTCTCGATTTCGAATAGGTAGCAATAGATGTCTATGTTCTCTTGAGGAATGGCTCTGTCGTCCATCGATATCCGGTCTCGATCTCTTCCTTCATTTTGCTGAACAGATGTTGATACCATGATATTAGCAAATTTCGAGACGAATTAGTAAAACTGGGAAGCCAAATGCGACCCTTCAAGCCAATACTCTTCACAGATTACGTAGATGGACGCAGATTATCTCCGTGCTAATCTGCGCTGTCTGCGGATCACTTCTGAATTGGTGAGGTGGAATTGTTGTTGTTTTCGCCGGAGAGCCACTCGCCGGTGACTTCTTCGTAGGAAGAGATCACTTTGTAGAGCTCTTCTGGGGAAGGGGCCGAGATAAGACGCTCCATTCGGTCTGAATCCCGGCTGATTCGGGCAAAGGCGCCGAGGGTTTTGAGGTAGCTGTCGGGCGCGGTCGGTCCGGTGACGAGCAGGACCACCAGTTGGACTGGTTTGCCGTCCCGGGCGCCGAACCGGATGCCTTCGGCTGAGGATGCCACGGCGACGACCATGCTTCCGAACCCGTCCAGCTTGGCGTGGGGGAAGGCCACGCCCCGGCCAAGAGCCGTCGTTCCGAGCGCCTCGCGCTCCATGACGGCGTTCAAGATGGCGTCTTCATTGAGGGAGTTATTGGACCGGGAAACGTGACTGATAAGATTCCGGAGGGCTTCCTCCTTTTCTGTACCAGGGATCCCGACCACGCAGAGGTCGGGTTTGAGCAGTTCTGTCAAATTCATTCTTTCACCTATTGTGTAACTTCTTGTGGTTCAATTGGTTCCGTTTGCCGGGGCGGTTGCGTCGGTGCTGATTTGGCACGGGATCGGCGCTGACCATTCCCGGAGCTGAACCAAACACATTCCTTGCCGAAAAGGGCCTCCACATCGCTCACAAATCCCGGACTGGCCTTGACCCGGAACATGCTATTGGCTCGAATCGGGACCTCGCCCTGGGGAGTCATGCAGTGGAGGTATAAGACGCAGCTCCCTTGATGTTTCATGGACAGCTCACCCAGCCGGGTCAGTTCCTTCTCTCCGAATTGCCCGGTCGAGAAGCGGACGTGGACCTCCTGGGCCAGTTTGGCCGCTTCCTCAATCGGAATGACCTCGTGAGCGATGACTTTGGGCTGCTTATCCTGGAGCATCAATCGGCCCTTGATAAAGACGACCCTCTCCTCCTCTAATAGATACATCGACTTGCGGTATGTATCCTTGAACACTGTAACTTCCACCGCGCCGTGGAGGTCCTCCAGGGTCAAGAAGGCCATCTTGTCCCCCTTGCGCGTCAAATGGGGCTTCACGTGCGAGATGTGGCCGCCAAGGATGATCTCCGACTCCTCTTTCAACTCCCTCAGCTCGCTGGTCCTGACCGTGGCGAAATGCCGGAGCGTTTCCTCGTGCTTTCGCAGCGGGTGGCCTGTGACGTAGAACCCCAGGACTTCCTTTTCACCGTTCAGTCGTTCCGCTTCCGACCATTCGGGGACGTCGGGCAGCTCCTCCCCGGTTCCGGACCATTCCGGGGAGCTCGCCTGGTCCCCAAAGAGGGAGACCTGCCCGGCCTCGCGGTCCCGTTGGAAGGCCTGACCAAGGGCCACTGCCTGGTCGAGGACGGCCGTCAGCTGGCTGCGCCTCGCGCCGGTACTGTCATAGGCGCCGGCCTTGATGAACGACTCCAGGACCCGCTTATTCACGGCCTTTGAATCTAGACGTGCGCAGAAGTCAAATAGATCCGAGTATCGGCCTCCGGTTTCCCGCTGTCGGATGATCTCTTCCGCAGCGCCGCCGCCCACGTTGCGGACTGCCGCCAGGCCGAAGCGGATTTTTTCTGCGTGAACCGAGAATTTCAGCTCACTTTCATTGATGTCAGGCGGCAGGACCTCGATACCGAACTGGCGGCACTCCTCGATGTGCCGGACCACCCGCTCGGTATTGCCCATCTCACTGGTCAGCAGCGCCGCCATGAATTCGGCCGGATAGTTCGCCTTCAGGAAGGCGGTCTTGTAAGACAAATCGGCGTAGTTGACCGTATGGGCCTTGTTGAATCCATAACCCGCGAAATGGGCCATTTGGTCGAAAATGGCCGCAGCCTTCTGGGAAGGGATCTTGTTCTTTTCCGCACCTCGAATGAAATCGTCCCGATTTCGCGCCATCACTGCGGGGATTTTCTTGCCCATGGCCTTTCGCAGCACGTCCGCCTGGCTCATGCTGAACCCGCCGACATCACTGGCGATCCGCATGACCTGCTCCTGGTAGATCATGATCCCGCGCGTTTCTTCCAGGATCGGCTCGAGGGATTCGTGAAGGTATTCGACCGGAACCTCGCCGCGTTTCCGCCGGACGTAGTCGTCGAGCATCACCATGGGGCCGGGGCGGAACAGGGCCACCACGGCGCAGATATCTTCGAAGGATTTCAGCCCGATTCGCATGATCAGATCGCGCATCCCACGGCTTTCAAGCTGGAACACGCCCGCTGTCCTTCCTTCGTTGAGGAGCTGAAAGGTTTTTTCGTCATTCAGATCGAGCGCGTCGATGTTGATTTCGATCCCGTGTCGTTTGAGCATCTTGACGCAGTCCGATATGACCGTCAGGGTGCGCAGGCCGAGGAAATCCATCTTCAGCAGGCCGATGTCGGTGCAGTCGTCCATGGCGTACTGGGTCGTCAGGACTTCGCCCTCCTCGCCCTTGGCGACATAGAGAGGAACATGCTCTACGAGCGGCTGCTCGCAAATCACCACTCCGGCCGCGTGGGTTGAGGCATGCCGGATCAAACCTTCCAGCGAGATAGCGATTTCCCACAGATCCTTGACCTCTTTGTCCTCCTCGATCAATCGCTTGAGCTCGGGCTCAACCGAGATGGCATCTTTCAGGGTCATGTTGACGGCCGAGGGCACCAGTTTGGCGATCTGGTCCACCTTGCCGTACGGCATGTCCATCACGCGTCCCACATCGCGAACGACCGCGCGCGCGGCCATGGTCCCGAATGTGATGATGTGCGCGACGTTTCCGTTTCCGTACTTCTGCCGGACGTAATCCATCACCTCGCTCCGGCGCTCGTAGCAGAAATCAATGTCGATGTCGGGCGGCTCGATCCGGTCCGGGTTCAGGAACCGCTCGAAGTGCAGGCCGTATTTCAGCGGGTCGATCGTCGTGATTCCGAGGGCGTAGGAAACGAGGCTTCCCGCGGCCGATCCCCTCGCTCCGACCGGGATGCTCCGCTCTCGCGCGAAACGAATGAAGTCCCACACCACGAGGAAATAATCCACAAATCCGGTCTGATCGATGATTTCCAGTTCATGATTCCGCCGGGAAACCACATTCTCCGGGAAAGGACTTTCGAACAATTCCTCCAGACCTTCGTCCACGAGCCGGACCAGGTACTCCTTCGCGTTGTAAGGCGGAGGGGGGTGGAAGTGGGGCATCAATTGTTGATCGAAAGGTATCTCCAGGTTGCACATCTCCGCGACGCGAAGTGTGTTCGTGATAGCGTCCGGGATCTCCCGGAAGACTTCCGCCATCTCCTCGGTTGATTTCAGGTAGAACTGGTCGGTCGAAAACCGAAGGCGGTTCGGTGTGTCTATCCGGGTTCCTGTCTGAATGCAGAGGAGCGCGTCGTGGGCCCGGGAATCTTCTCGTTTCAGGAAATGAACGTCATTAGTTGCGACGGTGGGAAGGTCGAACTTCTTGGCCAGGGTGAGGAGATGTTCGTTAGCGAAGCGTTGTTCCGGCAGGCCTGCATCCTGGACCTCGATGAAGAAATTCTCTTTTCCGAAGATGTCGATGAATTCGCCGCACGCCTTTTCGGCCCATTTGTGGTTTTCCCGGAGGATCGCGGTGGGGATTTCCGACGCCAGGCAGCCGCTCAGGCAAATCAGCCCTTCCGAGTGTTTGGCGAGGAGTTCCTTGTCCACCCGCGGGCGATAATAGAACCCTTCGGTATAGCCGCAGGTCGACAACTTCAGCAGATTCTTGTAGCCCGCGAAGTCCTTCGCAAGCAGAACGAGATGGTAGGAATGTTCGGTCGTTCCGGTGTCTCTTCGATCGAACCGGCTTTTGGTCGCGACATAGGCTTCCATGCCGACAATCGGCTTAACCCCTGCATCGCGGAGCGCCTTGTAGAATTGGATGACACCGAACATGGCCCCGTGGTCCGTGATCGCCATCGCGGGATTTCCGAATTCCTTCGCCTGCTTCGCCAGGTCGCGAATCCGGCACGCGCCGTCCAGCAGGCTGTAATCGGAATGGACATGCAGGTGGACAAATTCCTGACGGGGCATCAGAGTTTTTCCGCCTCCTCAATGATCATTTGCAGCGCGGCATCAGCCGCCTGGTCCCGCACCTCTTTTCGGGCGCCGTCGAACTGAAATTGCTCGATTCGGGCCTCTCCCTTTTTAGACGATACCGCCACGAAGACCAAGCCCACCGGCTTCTCCGGTGCCCCGCCGGACGGGCCGGCGATTCCTGTGATTCCGGCTCCGATGTCGCTATCCGCGACCTGGAGGGCGCCGGTGGCCATCGCTTCGGCCACGGGGGCGCTCACTGCCCCTTCTTTGACCAGAAGCGAATGGGGAACATTCAGAATGGTCTGCTTCATTTCGTTCGAATAGGTGACAACTGATAGAAGAAAGTAATCCGAGCTTCCCGGAACAGAGGTAATTCGCTGCCCGACCAACCCCCCCGTACACGATTCTCCCAGGGCCAATGTGAGGTTTTTGGCTCGGAGCAATGCACCGAGGACTTCTTCCAAAACAGGTGGCGGCATTCTCGGCTCAATACTGCGTTCGAGGTTAACACACTAACCCCAGAGGGCGCAGAAAAACGCGGAGTTATTGATTTCTGCGCTCTCAGCGTGCTCTGCGGTTCCCGTTTCTCTTCCTGATAGTTTACAAGACCTGAAATGAATGAAGCGCCCAGGTTCCCCCATGAAAAACAATGAGAGAGTACACACCAGCGATCACATCATCCGTCATAACGCCCCACCCTCCCGGCAGGAACTCACTTTTTCTTCCGGGAAATGGTTTGATAATGTCGAATATCCGGAAAAGAAGAAACGCAACGACAAGTGGGATAATCCCAATCGGGACCGCAGCGCATGCGACCAACATTCCCACCACTTCATCGATTACTACGAAGGAGGGATCTTTCTGGCCGACTTCCGCTTCGTATCGAGTGATCGCTCCGATTCCAATCACGAACAGCCCAACGGTGATGAGCGAGTATAGCACCACGTTTTCCGTTACAACAAGCACAACCAGGTAGATGGCGATTCCCCACAGCGAGCCCACGGTGCCCGGCGCCACGGGAGCCCGCCCGGCATAAAGCGCAGAGATGAAAAGGTTGCGAAGTAAGTGCCTAGATGCTTCTTGATCTGCCAATGGCTTGCCGTTGAACTGAATACGTCCGCTTCGGAGAAGGTTTACACCAGGAACGATATATTAAGAGGGGCATAGGTTCCACGCGATTAGGGAGGAGTCGTTCGAAGACGACGTAGATCCCGGAAAGCCGACCACGCGCGGGATGATTCTCAATTCCCAGCCCGGGCCCATCGAACGCGCGGAAAAATCAGCGATCGTGGGATCCCGAAGTGACGGGCTGGAACCGCAGCAGGCTCTTATGATCCCGAAGGTACAGCAGCCCCGTGTAAAGGGTGATGACTGCGGTAACCAGAGTAAGGACGTATACTCCCGCGCTCGTCCACCATTCCACCTGCAACAGCGGCGCTCCCCCCAAAAGCTCGAAGTCTTTCAGAATTCCGCGCACGACCATCACCGTCAACGCCGTACAGATTGTGATGACCTGGAAAACCATCTTCGCCTTCCCGGCAAACCTCGCCGGGATAATCTTCCCTTCAGCGGCGCCCGCTGCACGGATACCCGTAACGAAGAATTCCCTGGCCACCAATATGATGACCGGCCACGCGGGAAGCCCCAGGAAATCCACTTTCAGGAAGCTGATGAATGCCGCACTGACCAGGATCTTGTCGGCAACGGGGTCCATCAGTTTCCCGAAGTTCGTAATCAGTCTTTTCCGGCGCGCGATTTTGCCGTCGTAGTAATCCGTAATGGATGCGGCCACGAAAATCGCCAGGGCCAAGGTGTTGAAGATCCACCCGCCTATCCAGAGCGCGACCACGAAGCCTGGAACAAGGATCAAACGAATCAATGTAAGCCGATTTGGTAGATTCATGAAGAACTCCTCCAGACCATCCTCGAGATCGGGATGGGATAATCCCTTCTTAGTTTGCCAGCAAAGTATAAATTAAGTAGGAGTGAAGTGGCAACTCTTGACCGTTAGAAAATGGTTCAGCTCTGCGGCAAGGGGGACGGGTCTTCCTCAGACGGCTTGCCGGGGGAGACCTCGACGGATTGCGGGGAGTCAGGGTAAATCATCAGGCTTTTGTGGCCTTTTACCTCCAGGGATTCGCCGCTTCGGAGGTAGTGAATCTTCAACCGCCCGTCGTCCGCGAGGACTTTCACTTGCGTGTCGGTCGTGGCTTTGATCTCCGCCTGAACTCCCGCATCCGTAGAGGGGTTGAATCGGTAGTAGGCCACCAGGCCGAGGGCACAAATCAGCATCAGGACAAGCCAGGTGGTGATGTCGTATTCAAAGGCCGGGACAACTCCACGAATCCCCCGTTTAACCACCCAGGGGGACTCTTGCACGGAAAGGACTCCCGCTTCTTCATCCAGCTCCAGACCCAGATGGTCCGCCAAGGACCGAATGAAGCCCCATGCATAGACCTGTCCGGGGATAGCGTCGATCCGGTTCTGCTCGATAGCTTCGACGTGTTCTCTGGGGATGTGAGTCGCGGCGCACACTTCTTCAAGGGGGATACCCAGTTCCAAGCGCCGCCGGCGTAAACGCCCTCCGAGGGTCGAGGGGTCGGGTGCCGATTCTATTACTTCGAGCCGCTCCGCGGCTTTTCGCTCCCGCTCCCGGGCTTGGAGGAACTGTTCTTCCGACAACTCCGCCTTGGGATGGGATTCCTCGGGATTCCTCGGCTGGTCCGCTTCCCCAGAGGCGGAATGCTCTTGAGATTCCGACTCCTCGGAAATGTCTCTGATTTCTTCCTGGTCCGACATTCGCTGCGTCGATTCCGGTCGGGTGGGGTCGAGTGGACCGAAGGACGGTCTGTTTCGCCGCCTACGGCCTTCCGTCAACTAGGATCTCTCTCGCCTTGGAGCCCCGGTAGGGGCCCACATAGCCCTCCGCTTCCATCGCCTCGATCAGGCGCCCTGCCCGGGCATATCCGATTTTCAGCTTCCTTTGCAGCATCGACACGGAGGCGTTACCCGTCTCGATAACTACCTGGAGAGCCTGGTCGAAAAGCTCGTCTCTATGGGGTAGCCCGCCGCTCTCTCCGGGAGCTGGGCGGCCCGTTCCGCTCGGAGGGGATTCATCTAAGTTTACCATGAATCGATGGCGAGATCTGCCCTGAGATCGCAAAAACTTGACTAAGCGGCTGGTTTCGTTGTCCGAAAGATAGGCTCCCTGGATGCGAACGGGCTTGGTGGTACCGGGCGGAATGTACAACATGTCCCCTTTCCCGATGAGCCGTTCTGCGCCCATCCGGTCGAGGATAGTTCTGGAATCCACCTTGGAAGAGACCATGAACGAAAGGCGCGCGGGGAAATTGGCCTTGATCACGCCGGTCAACACGTTCACGGATGGCCGCTGGGTGGCCACCACCAGGTGAATGCCCACCGCCCGAGCGAGCTGGGCCAGTCTGGCGATGGAGTTTTCCACTTCCGCCCTGGCCAGCATGATCAAGTCGGCCAACTCATCGATCACGATGACGATGTACGAGAGTTCAGCCGGCTCCTCCGGTTCCACACCTTGAGCGCGCTCTTCGGGCGTCAGCAGGGACTCTGCGTCGATCTCCTCGTCTCGCACTTTTTCGTTGTAAACCTCGATGTTGCGGATGCCGAGGCGGGCGAGCATTTCATAACGGCGTTGCATCTCCGAAAGGGCCCAATTCAGCGCCACCGCTGCCTTCTTGGCGTCGGTCACCACGGGGCAGGCCAGATGGGGGATCCCATCGAAGACGGTCAGCTCGACCATCTTCGGGTCGATCAGAAGAAATTCGAGGGCGTCCGGATGAGCACAAAAGAGCAGGCTGGCGATAAGGGACTTTACGCAGATGGTCTTCCCCGACCCCGTGGCCCCCGCGATGAGCAGGTGGGGCATTTCCGTGAGATCCTCGATGACCGGTTTGCCTTCGATGTCTCGCCCCAGGACGACGGGAAGCCGCAATTTCGTTTGCTTGAAGGCCTTCGATTCCAAAAGGCTGCGAAGGTTGACTTCTTCCCGTATGGCATTGGGGACTTCGATGCCCACTGCTCCTTTTCCCGGGATTGGCGCTTCTACTCGAACCCGGTGGGCCTTCAAGGCCAGGGCCAGATCGTCGGCCAGGGCCTGAAACTGTGACACCTTGATTCCCGGGGCGGGTTCCATTTCATAACGCGTGACGGTCGGCCCGCGGCTGACGTCCGATACCTTCGCTTCGATGGTAAATTCCTGCAGGGTCTCTTCCAGGTATTTACTCGTTTCCTGGATCTCCTTCATCGTCAATTGGTGGGGCGGCCCCGAAGATTGGTCCAGGAGCGTCAGCGGCGGTTTCTGGTATTTCCCGCGGGAAGTCGGGCGCACCTTCCTCTTCTCGGTCTTCACCGACACCTTCGCATGCTTCTTGCGAGTTTTGCGAGCAGCCTTTCTTTCCGACTCAGCTTTGTCTACCAGGGACCTTTTTCTGCGGAATCGGCCGTTCCGGCGTTTCCTCAGGCCGTCATTCAGGATCCGCGCACCACTGGTGACTCCAGTCGTTGCGGTCTTGAGGCCGATCCCCATCACTCGGGCCAGGAAAATGCAGGCTTTCGCCGTGGTGACAAGTAACAGATCCGTAGACAACAGGACTCCTATGATAGCGATCGCCGCAAGGACGATGGCTGTCCCCATCGGGCCAAGAAACCCTTCCGCCCGTGCATCTATCCATGTGCCCAGTATGCCGCCTGCGCCTGAGCCCATTGGGCCCTCCGAGTCCAACGCTACATGGAGGAGGCCTGGAACCCCGACCACAACCGCGATGATTCCCAGAACGCGAATTGGGAGGCGCACGGCCGAAGTTCCGAGCATTCTTCCTATGGCCCACGCCACCGTAATGAGATACACGAGGTGAGCGCCCCAGCCCATCCCCAGGTACAGCGTGCGTGCGGTCCAGGCCCCGAACGGGCCAAGCAGATGGTCTGTTTCAAGGGAGGCGCCGTCCGAGATTCTTAGTACGGAGCTGCCAAAGGAGAAGGAAATCAAGCTTATTGCCAATAGTGCAGTTATGGCAAAGAAGAATACGGAAAGGATCTCGTCTTTTCGTCGGTCTGTCAGGTCGTTTTCTGCTTTCAAGGGCTGGTCTTCCTTAACATTTCTATTGGGATATCCCCCCAATGTCCCAATTATATCCTAACGAATTGGCGAAATTCAATACATTCTTCACCAAATTTTCAAATATTTTGATTTTGCCAGGGGGAGTCGAGACAGAATCCACCCCTAATACTTATCGGCCGATAAATAGGATTGAAATGCTCCAGATTCTTCAGAGCGATGAGGATGGGAGATTATCCCACCTATTCAGAAACCCCATTAGTGAACTTTCTAGACGAAACCGCTTTGTCTGTGGCTGCTTTTCCGGAAAACATATTCGATAACCTGCAATAAGAATGATAAGTTATGGATTCTCACCGGGAAATCATACCTCGTTGCCTTCTTGGTGTATAATTCTTCCAAGTATGACAAGGTTAGAAAGGACAGGGGCATGAATTTGTTAAGGAAGACTGTGCGGTTTTCGATTCGACTATTCATTGGAAGTTCTACTCTTCTCTTGGTTTCGGGGTGTCTCCCTTCAAATCCCGACCTCTCCGTCAGCCCTGCCAAACTGAACTTCGGAATAGTCAGCACGACGGCCACCCGCGCTTTCGCCCTTGCCAACGAGGGCGGCGGGGACCTTGGTTTCAATGTGTTGACGAATAACAAGAGTGAGCTCAATGTCTCTCCGACTGTAGGAACGGTTACTGGGGATTCTGCGGATATTTCAGTGACCATTGACCTCACCAGTTACAATGAAGGTCCGTTTGGAATTCCCACTGTCTTTGCAGAGGTCATTCAAGTTGTTACCGATGTGGGAAAAAGCGAAGTGGAAATCTTCGCATTGAAGGGGAGCGGCGCCAACCCGGTGGTGGCCAGTGTCGTCCCCAATTCAGGTCCGGCAGGGACCACCGTGACTGTAACCGGTGGAAACTTCACTGGTGCTGGAAAAACCGGCGGTCTCGCGCAAGGGGGGGGCGAGCCTGAGGTTTGGTTCGACTTCGGGACCGGACAGCCTCTTCCTGCGGTAGTCAATTCTTTTTCGAGTACCGAGATTGAATGCGTAGTTCCTGATGTTATCTTCTTCGATGAAGCCGAAGTCATCGTGGTGCGACAAGGATTCAGCGGGAATGCGCCTGTGAACTTCGCACGAGCGAATGATGCGGGCGGTGCGACGGGCACAGCGGCGGGAATTGTGTTCGATCGGCTCCAGCAGGATGCGCGGGTCCCCTTCGCAGAGGTGGTATTCCAGGTTCCTGTCGGCCAGGATCTGGTTCACGTGCAGACGTTCCAGGCAGACGAGGAAGGCGTTTATCGGGCTCCTGATTTGCCGATTGGTTCCTATATTGCCACCGCCAGGACGGGCAGTTTTGTTACGGAGCGGAAGACCGTTGTCATCAATCGGCAAATAACTCCCGACGACTTTTCGCGAGTCGACTTCGGGATGGGCTCCATCGAGCTTCTGACATTTGATTTTAACCAGGAAATAGCGGACTCCATGCCTGCAATAGTTGGTTGGGATTTGGCGTCGGGAGAGCTTTTCCCGCTGCTCCGGTCGGTGCGGGATATCTTCCTGACCGATTCGCCTGCGCTCTCCGATTTCAGCAAGACCTACTATTCCCAAGATCCAACAGATTAACCAGCCGATGTCTCAATCATTGTTCGGCTATGGATTGAGACGCGTATTCATCATGCGCAGCCGACCTCACCATTCTCACAAAGGGCGGGACGGTTATTCTCCGTAATCAATTCTCGTTTGGTTGGCGGAATTGCCCTTGCCCTGAATGGCGCTAAGTTAAGGACAGTTCGGGGAGAATGCCGCACAATCCCCGTAGGGGATGGCAGAATAAAGCCCAGGGTGATCCTGCCGCAGGCAGGGGAACCCTGGGAATCTGCTCCAATTACTAACATGATGGTTCTCGGTTTAACGGAAAATTCACTCGATTCGATTTGATCTTGGTTGCGCAGATCGTGTAACGTACGCGCAAGTTTTGTTGGAATAAAGTCTTTTCTTTCGAAAGAGATCAAACGATGCCCGAGATGGAAGAGGCGGCAAAATCGAGGACCGCGGAATTCCAGATCCGAGCGATCGTGGCGATGGTCTTGATACCGACCGCGCTGGTGATCGGCCTGCATCCCTCCCTCCGGCTTGTGTGGACGCTGGCGTGCGTGATGCTGGGCGTGCTGGCGATCCGCGAATTCTTCGAGATGGTCAAGGCGTCGGGAGTCTCTCCCAACTATCTGACCGGAATATTGGGGGCCGTCTCGCTCTGTCTTGTTGCGCATTTCCGAGACCCCACGTATGTCATGCTTACTTTCACGGCCGTCATGGTCTGCGGCGGGATTGCGCAGTTGGTCTATCGTGGCCCGAAGGCGATCATGTGTCTGGGGGGAACGGTTTTCGGTTTGGCATATATCCCGTTCCTCGGCAGCTATGTCGTCCTTCTGCGTGGAGTGGAGCCTGGAGGAGCAGGGTTGCTGCTTCTCTTATTTGCCATCACCTGGATGAATGACATTGGCGCGTATCTCGTAGGCTCGACGTGGGGAAGGCATCACATCCCCGCCCACATCAGCCCGAAAAAGACCTATGAGGGAATCCTGGGGGGCCTCGCGTTCGGAATAGCGGCCGCGATGATCCTCGGCGAGTTGTCGCGCGCCGGGCAGGATTCCGCCCTGTTCCGAAGTCTGTGGGGAGGGGCCGGGCTCGTGGGGTGGACCCGGTACCAGACATTCGCCGTGGCCCTGGTGGTTGGAATTCTCTGTCATTTCGGCGATCTCTTCGAGTCCTACCTCAAGCGCCATGCCGACATCAAAGACTCGGGAAATCTTATTCCGGGCCATGGGGGAGTCCTGGACCGAATCGACGGCATCCTCTTCGCCGCCCCCGCCCTTTACTACTTCGCCAGGCTGGTGTTAGAATGATTTTTGGTCGTCGCCGAGATTGCCGGCGTCAGACCTGGTTCCAGTGAGAAAGGAAGAAGACCTAGGTCGCTCATGATGGTTCAAGAAGCTGGTCTCGCATTGAAAGAATTCCGGTCCCGCCTCAGCGAGTTGCGGGACTGTCTTTGACCTTCCCGGCAAAATTTCCCAGATCCAATCCCTCGAAAAGAAGATGAGCGCAGCGGATTTCTGGAATGATCCGGATTCGGCGAATAATGTGTTGCGTCGACTCAAGCAGCTCAAAGCAGCCGTGGAGCCCTTTGAAGCCCTCGAGCGCCAGCTTGAAGACGCCGAGGTGACTCATCAGCTTATTGTCGAGGAGGGCGGGGATACCGAACTCGAAGGCCAGCTGGAACAGGCTGTCAAAGACATGGAGAACGAGTTCGACAAGGTAGAGCTTTCGACTCTCTTGAGCGGAGAGAACGATAAATCCAACGCCATCTTGAGCATTCATCCGGGCGCGGGCGGAACGGAATCGTGCGACTGGGCGGAGATGCTCCTCCGGATGTATACGCGATGGTGCGGGCAGAGGGGCTATGGGGTGGAGGTAATCGACCTTCTCGCCGGTGAAGAGGCCGGGATCAAGAGCGCGACCATTGAGGTCACCGGCGATAACGCATATGGATATCTGAAATCAGAGTCGGGGGTCCACCGGCTGGTGCGGATTTCACCATTCGATGCCAACTCACGTCGGCACACATCTTTCGTGGCGGTTGAGGTGATTCCGGAGACGGATGACGCTATCGAGGTTGATATCAGCGAGAAGGACCTCCGAATCGACACGTATCGCGCCAGCGGAGCCGGCGGGCAGCATGTCAACAAGACGAGCTCGGCGGTTCGGATCACCCATCTGCCTAGCGGGATCGTGGTTCAGTGCCAGAATGAGCGATCCCAGCACAAGAACCGCGTGACGGCCCTGAAGGTGCTGACGGCGAAGCTGCTTGCCCAGGCTCGCGAGGAAAAGGAGGCCGAACTGGCCAAGGAGCGTGACGAAAAACAGATGGATGTCGCCTGGGGGAGCCAGATCCGTTCGTACGTGCTTCATCCCTACCAAATGATAAAGGACCACCGGACAAGCGTGGAAATCGGCAACATCCAGTCGGTGCTGGATGGGAAAATTGATCCCTTTATTGAGGCGTACCTGAAGTGGCGCGCCAGCGGGAACTAGGTTGACACTGCTTTTGTGCCGTCCCTATAATGACCCAACTTCAGGGGGTCGATGGACCCCCTTATTTAGTGCACGAATCCACTCTCTCTTATTTCGTGTTTCCGAACATCTTGATACACGAGCCACAAAACGTTCGAAGAAACGGCTCTCGTAAACCATGAGTGAACCCTCGACTCCTTCCCTCCGTGATCAACGGATCGAAAAAATGAACCGGCTGCGGGAAGCGGGAGAAAACCCGTTCAAAGCCTCCTTTGACCGGACTCACACTGCTGCCGAAGCGACGGCCTTGTTTGAAGGCCTGCCGGAGGGAGAAGATAAGACCCCTGCGGTCCGATGCTGCGGCCGGATGAAATCGTTCCGGAGTCACGGCAAGACGACGTTCGTCGACCTTCGGGACGAATCCGGTAAGATTCAGATTTACATCAAGAAGGATACTCTGGGAGAGGATGCCTATTCCCAGGTGGATTGTCTCGACATCGGCGATTGGATTGGGGTTGCCGGGACGGTTTTTCGGACAAAAAGGGGAGAGATCACCATCAAGGCCCAGGAGATCACCCTGCTGGCAAAGTGCCTGCGGCCCCTGCCCGAGAAATGGCACGGCCTGTCGGATGTGGAGCTACGGTACCGTCAGCGTTACCTGGATTTGATCGCCAACCCGGATGTGAGGGAGGCCTTCAACCGGCGCTCTGGAGTAGTTGCGGCCATGCGAAAGTTTCTCGATGAACGCGGATTCCTCGAGGTGGCGACCCCGATGATGCATTCGATCCCGGGAGGCGCAGCGGCCAAGCCATTCGTGACCCATCACAATGCCCTGGACATCGATCTCTACCTTCGGATTGCCCCGGAGTTGTACCTGAAGCGGCTGATTGTCGGCGGGTTCGAGAGAATCTTCGAGATCAACACCTGTTTTCGGAACGAGGGCATCTCAACACGACACAATCCTGAGTTCACGATGCTGGAACTGTACTGGGCCTACGTGGACTACACAGCGGTGATGAGCCTCGTCGAGGAAATGATCAGCGCGATTGCCGAGAAGGTGCTTGGAACCACCAAGATTGCTTATCAGGGCAGCGAGATTGACCTGGCGCCGCCCTGGCGCCGCGTCTCTCTGCTGGAAGCGATCCGGGAACACTCCGGCGTCGACTTCGAAAAGCTGAATCGCGACGAGGAAGCGGCACGGCGCGCTGCCCGGGAGGCGGGCGTGGATGTCGGCACGTCTGTTAGGTATGGGAAAGTCGTCGATGAGGTGATGAAGACGAAGGTGGCGCCGAATCTCATTCAACCGACGTTCTTGGTTGACTACCCGATCGAGCTGTCCCCTCTGGCCAGGCGGAAAGAGGATGCCCCCCATCTGACCGAACGTTTCCAGGCATTCGTCGGCGGGCTGGAAATCGGCAATGCCTTCTCGGAGTTGAACGATCCCATCGATCAGCGGGAGCGATTCGAGGAGCAGCTTCGCGCCAGGGCGGCCGGCGACGAGGAAGCCCATCCCATGGACAACGACTACATCCTGGCCCTGGAGTACGGGTTGCCTCCGACGGGCGGACTCGGTATCGGCATCGACCGGCTGGTCATGCTCTTGACGGATCAGACTTCCATCCGTGACGTGATTCTCTTCCCTCAAATGAAGCCCTCCGCGGAATAGGTGACGCCATGCGATTCTCTCTTTTTGTCGGTCTCCGATACATCAAGAGCCGCAAAAGACAGACCGGGGTGGCGATCATCGCCCTCATTACCATTCTGGGCGTCTCGCTGGGGGTGATGTGCGCGATCGTCGTCCTCTCCGTGCTGACCGGGTTCGATCAGCAGTTGCGGAAGAACATCATCGGAAACCGCTCCCACATTGTCATCGAGAAAACGGCGATGGGGTCGGAACCCGAAGGAATGACGGACTGGGAATCCCTCGTTCAGGAAGTGGAATCGCTCCCCCACGTGGAGGGCGCTTCGCCGGTCGTCGCCGGTGAGGCCTTGATCGTTTCGGATTACGGCGGCGTCGCCTATGCGCAGCTCTTCGGGATCCTTCCTGATCTGGAAGAGGACGTGACCGATTTCAAGGAGAATCTGGAAACCGGGAAGTTGGGGGAAGGATTTCAGATTGTCCTTGGGGGAGAGCTGGCCAGCAGCCTGAATGTGACCGTGGGCGACACCATCCGCGTCTATGTACCCCGTGCGATTGGACACATCTACACTCGACAGGCCTACCCGATAGGCCGCGGCTTTAAGGTGACCGGGATCTTTCGAAGCGGGTTCAACGAATATGACCTTCACCAGGCCTACCTCCCGTTGGAGACGGCTCAGCGGCTTTATGGCTACTTCCGAGGGAATCGGATTAACCAGATCCAGGTGAAGACCGACAATCCCGACCGGGCCACGCTGATCACGAAGGACGTCACCCGGCACCTCCGGGAGAAGACGGGAGACCCGTTCTATTACGGCCAAAGCTGGATGGAACAGAACCAAACTTTTTTGGACGCCCTCTACCAGGAAAAGTCGATCATCTTCGTCATTGTCAGCCTGGTCATTGTCGTGGCCGCTTTCAATCTGGTCGCGACCCTGCTCCTCCTTGTGATGGAGAGAACGCGGGAAATCGGGATTCTTCGCGCCCTGGGCGCCTCGCGCAGTCAGATCCTCAGTATCTTCATGGTGCAGGGTTTCGTGACCAGTAGCGTGGGCGGGATTCTAGGGCTTCTGGGTGGAGTCGCTATCAGCCGGAACGTCAATCAGGTGGCGAAGGGAATCGGCAGGCTCATAGGATTTGTCACGCGGGAACCCTTCGAGGTGTTCCCGCAGGAGATCTACTATTTCTCGGAGATCCCGGCCGCGGTCGACCCTCAAGACGTGTTGTTAATTGCGGTCGTTACGATTCTGGCGACGTTGGTAGGGGCATTCTATCCCTCCTGGTGGGGGTCCCGGCTGCCGCCAGTGGATGCGCTGCGTTATGAATAGCCTGATTTCGGTCCAAGAGGTCACCCGGAATTTCAAGACCAACGGAGAAACGCTTCGGGTCTTGAAAGGGATCAATCTGGAGGTATCCTCTAGTGAGATCCTGGCCATTCTGGGCGCATCCGGCGCCGGCAAGAGTACCCTTATCCACATCATGGGAACTCTGGACAGGCCCACATCGGGCCAGGTCATGTTCCAGGGACGGGATCTCTTGCGTCTAAATGAGAGAGCGCTGCGACGTGTCCGGAATCAGGAACTCGCGTTTGTATTTCAGTTTTTTCACCTGCTCCCGGGATTTACCGCCCTCGAGAATGTGATGATACCGGGGCTGCTCCACAACTTTTCCCGGGGCAAATGTCGAGAACGGGCGAATGAGCTGCTCGAACGCGTGGGACTGGGTGAACGGATGAATCACAGGCCCGTCCAGCTATCCGCGGGAGAGCAGCAGCGAGTGGCCGTGGCCCGGGCGCTATTCAACCGCCCCAGCGTTCTTTACGCGGACGAGCCCACGGGGAACCTGGATTCGGAATCGAGCGAGGAAGTTTGTAAGTTGTTGTGGGAACTGAGGGATACAGAAGATACGGCCCTGATCCTGGTCACCCACAACCAGGAAATCGCCGCCCGGGCGGATCGCATTGTACACATCATTGATGGTAAGATTGTTCACGCGGGAGAAGCGGAGAAAAACCTCCCCCAGAACCGATAATAATTATAGGGAAATAGAACCGAATGCTTTGCCAAGTCTGCAAACTCCAGAAAGCGACTATCCACTACACTGAAGTGGCTGATGACCGGGTCACGGATATCCATGTGTGCGAGAAGTGCCATGCGGACCATGAGGCGAATGCTCAACAGGCCTTCATCCTCTCTGCCCCGCCTTCAGCGCCGGAGCTCGACAAGGACCTTTTAGACGAAGACGGGCCTGTCCTGACGTGTCCGGACTGCGGGCTCACGAGCCGGGATGCCGAAAAGAACTCCTGGCGGCTGGGCTGTACGACCTGCTACAAGACCTTTGAGGAACTTCTGAAACAAATCCTCGAGAAAATGCAGAGTCAGCTTCAACATGTCGGGAAGTTTCCCAGCATGCTCGGCGAGGATTTCCAGCGAAAGCAGGATTTGATTCGTTTGAGGACGGAGCTCGAAGCGGCCGTCCGGTCAGAGAACTACGAAGAAGCGGCCAGGCTGCGCGACTTGATCTCTGAACTTGAGGTGCAATCGCACGTTAGCGAAGAAGAACACAAAGACGCGGAAAAGAAGGTCTAAATGTCTGAAGAATTGCTCGAAAAGATGATCGCCCATCCGGGAAGCTGGATGGACGAGGCGGCGCCACAGTCGGATATTGTGCTGAGCAGCCGGATCCGGCTGGCGCGGAATATTGATGGATTGAGGTTTCCGTCGCGCATCGGGCAGGACGAAGAGAAGGTCGTCATCAACTCAGTGGCCCAGGCGGCCAACCATGCCCCGTCGATGAAGGGAGCCTCTTTGTTCCGGTTGGAAGAGCTCGGCGCGAACCAGCGGCGGTTCCTTATGGAACGGTATATCATCAGCCGCGAGTTGTCGGAAGGAGAAGGAAATAAGGCAGTCGTCGTCCGGGAAGACGAACAGCTTTGCGTGATGATCAATGAGGAGGATCACATCCGCATGCACTCGATCCGGCCCGGGCTCCAGCTGTCCGCGGCCTGGGATGAGGTGAATTCCCTCGACGACCAGATGGAAAAGGACATCCACTACGCGATATCTCTGCAGTGGGGGTACCTAACCACATGCCCGACCAACTTGGGGACGGGGCTGCGGGCCTCGGTGATGCTCCATCTTCCTGGGCTAATCATGACCAAGCGAATCAACAATATTCTCCATCGGGTAGCCAAGCTGGATGGCGCCATTCGAGGAGTGCACGGTGAAGGGACCGACGTCACGGGCGACCTGTGTCAAATCTCCAACCAGACGACGCTGGGTCAATCGGAGGGTGTGCTCGTTAAGAACATCGAACGCCTTACCGAAGAGGTGGTCCGTGCGGAACGATCCGCTCGCGAGGAATTGATGAAACGCAACAGCCGGGTTCTGGAGGACAGAGTCGGGCGGTCGTTCGGCGTCTTGACGCATGCCAGGATTATTACCACAAACGAAGCCATGGAGCATCTCAGCTCGCTTCGACTTGGACTCAGTCTGGGGCTTTTATCGAAGGTCTCAGTCCGGACCCTCAACGAGCTGATGATTGCGATTCAGCCCGCCCATATCGCTCTGCTGAAAGCACAGCGAGTTGACGTGACGTCCCGCGACAGCCTGAGGGCTGACCTGGTCCGGGAAAGGCTCCGGGCCGGAATGAGGAGGAAGTCTCAGGAAAACTGAATTGGACGGGACGAAACAGGGTCTAATGGTTTGGCTGTTGCCGTCGCGAGTCGGCGACATTTGATTTAAAATTTTCTTGGTTCGACATATTATTGCAACCTGAAGTCTTGCGCGAAGACAGGAAACAACTTATTTGACAAAGCTGATATAATCATTGCGATCAAAGACCTATGGGGAAAAGTAACTCACAGAGTGAACGGGATTGGAAAATCCAATCCAGATGATATTCGGCAGTAAATTCTCAGGGATTCCGACCACCCTGTTGAGGAAAAAGGAGACGATACAACATGTTTGAGAGGTTTACGGAACGGGCGAGACGCGTTGTGGTCCTTGCAAAACAGGAGGCCGCCCGACTGAATCACGAATATATCCGAACGGAGCACCTCCTTTTGGGTCTGGTGAAGGAGGGAGAGGGGGTGGCTGCCCGCGCCCTGTCCAATCTGGGCATCGACCTGAAGAACCTTCTGTATGAAATAGAAAAGCATCTTCAGAAGGGTCAGACCGTTGTTACTCAAGAGGAGCGTCCGTTTACGCCAAGCGCCAAGAAGGTTCTGGAGCTATCCGTAGAGGAGGCTCGCCGATTCAACCACAATTACATCGGAACCGAACACATTCTTCTAGGACTGATCAAGGAGAAGGAAGGTATTGCGGCCAAGGTGCTGGACGGGCTTCAGATTGACGAAGCCAAAGTCCAGGCGGAAATCATGCGGCTGGTGGGCGGCAGAGAGCCGGAAGCGGCGACTTCGCCCCAGAAATCCCAGACACCGGCCCTTGAGGCGTTTGGCCGGGATCTGAGCGAGCTCGCCCGCGAAGGGAAGCTCGACCCGGTTATCGGCCGGGAAGACGAGATCGAACGAGTCATTCAGATCCTCGCCCGCCGGACGAAGAACAATCCTGTGCTGATCGGAGAGGCAGGCGTCGGGAAAACCGCAATTGTCGAGGGGCTCGCCCAGGCTGTTGTGAGTCAGAACGTCCCGGATCTGCTGCTGAATCGCCGTGTTCTAACCCTGGATCTTGCCGGGGTTGTTGCCGGGACCAAGTATCGGGGCCAATTCGAGGAGCGGATGAAGGCGATCATGAAGGAAATCCGCCGGACGGACAACATCATCCTCTTTATCGATGAGCTCCATACGATCGTCGGGGCAGGAGCCGCCGAGGGCGCCGTGGATGCCTCCAATATGATGAAACCGGCGCTGGCCCGAGGCGAGATGCAATGCATCGGCGCCACCACGATGGACGAGTTCCGCCGGTATATCGAAAAAGATGCCGCGCTGGCTCGCCGTTTCCAGTCGGTTATCGTTGAAGCCCCGACCGTTGATCAAACCGTCGAGATTCTGCTCGGCTTGCGAGACAAGTACGAGGCCCATCACCGGGTCAAGATTTCCGACGAGGCGATTGTCTGGGCGGCAAGGCTGTCGGATCAGTACATTGCCGACCGATTCCTTCCGGATAAAGCAGTGGATGTGATTGACGAGGCTTGCTCTCGTGTCCGGCTCATCTCCACCACTCGACCTCCCGAGATGAAAGAGATTGAGAAGGAGATAGAAAACGTCACCAAGGAAAAAGAGGCTGCTATCAAAGGCCAGGAGTATGAGAAAGCCGCCAATCTGCGAGATGAGGAGCGGCAATTGCGGGAGAAGCTCGAAGAGCAATGGCGAAAGTGGGAGAAATCGCGCGAAGAATCGGAAAGCGTTGTCAGCGAGGAAGACGTTGCCTATATCGTCTCCAAGTGGACGGGCGTCCCGGTGATGAAGCTCGAGGAGAAGGAATCCGAGCGGCTTCTGCAAATGCCCGAGGAGCTGCATAAGCGGATTGTGGGTCAGGACGAGGCTATCCAAGGTATCACCCGGGCTATTCAGCGTGCTCGCGCCGGACTGAAGGATCCGAAACGGCCCGTGGGCTCATTCCTCTTCCTCGGTCCGACCGGTGTCGGCAAGACATTGCTCGCCAAAGCTCTGGCCGAGTTCCTCTTCGGGGACGAGGAGGCCCTCATCCAGGTCGATATGTCCGAGTACATGGAGAAATTCAACGTCTCGCGGCTCTCCGGGGCCCCTCCGGGATACGTGGGCTACAACGAAGGCGGGCAGGTGAGCGAGAAAGTTCGCCGCCGGCCCTATTCCATCGTTCTGTTCGACGAGATCGAAAAGGCCCACCCGGATATTTTCGATATCCTGCTCCAGGTTCTCGAGGAGGGGCATTTGACCGATTCGACCGGCCGCAAGGTCGACTTCCGGAATACGGTCGTGATTCTGACCTCGAACATAGGCACGCGGCAGGCCGTCAGCGGCGGCCGGCTCGGATTCCAGCAGGCCAGCGAAGAAGGAGACGACTACGAGGACATGAAAAGCCGTATCCTGGAGGAAGTGAAGCGGGTCTTCAATCCGGAATTCCTTAACCGAATCGATGAGACAGTGGTGTTCCACAGCCTCACTCGGGAGGAATGCAGCCAAATCGTGGACATGGAGACCACTCAATTGAAAAAGAGGCTGCAGGGCCTTGGAATACAGATTGTCTTGTCGGGAGAGGCTAGAGAATTCTTGATTCAAGTTGGCTTTGATCCCACCTACGGGGCTCGGCCTCTTCGCCGGGCGGTCCAGCAGTACGTGGAAGATCCCTTGTCGGAGGAAATCCTGAAAGGAAAAATCCAAGGGGAGAGTTGTGTAGAAATTCTGCATACCAAGGACTCGGACCGACTCGAATTCAAACCCACGGAAGTTCACGAGGAAGCTAAGCTTTGATTCTGCGCGGTTGGAGGTGTCTCGCCTCCGACCCGGCCGCATTCTCCTGCTGGAGGAATTTTGTCTTTTTGGTGGTCGGGGGGGCGATTGGGGGGATGAGTGTATCGTTGGGCGCTTTCGCTCAACAGGCGCTCCCGGTCGACTCGCATCTCGAAGGCCTTCCTATTAGAGAAATCCGCATTGTCGGCAATGAGCTGGTCGGCGAGTCGCTGATTCTCGGCCAGATACAGATCTCTCCCGGAGATCCGTATTCCCGGAGCGCCATTCGTCGCAGCCGGGACCGCGTCTGGGGGCTCAACCGGTTCAAAGATCTATGGATCGATGCCACAGCCGAAGATGGCGAAATTGTTCTCACTTTCGGGGTCATTGAGCGGTCGGTCATCGAAGAAATCATCTTTGTCGGAAATGAGAGCATTCGCTCAGCCCTTCTCAGCCGGGAACTGAACCTTCGTCCCGGAGACTCCTTCATCGAGACCCAATTCGAGCTGGAAGTCGACCGGCTCAAGGAATATTACCGTAGCAAGGGTTTTCCGAATGTCTCCATCCGGGTCGACCTGCCTCTTGCGGGTCCGGGTCGGATCAACGCGATCTATTTCATCGACGAAGGCGCAAAATCCCGGATCCGCCATATTGAAATTGCCGGAAACCAGGCCCTTTCCGACCGGCAGATTCGAAAGGTCATGCGAAACACCCGGCCGGCCACTCTCTATTTCTTCCGGGGGATCTACCAGCCGGAGCTCTTCCAGATCGACCTCGAGGCGGTCCGGGCTCTATACCGCGATCATGGATACCTGGATATGCAGGTGGAGGACTACCGCTTCGATTTCTCGCGGGGGGGCAAAAGCATGGCGATCACCATCGCCGTGAATGAAGGCGATCCTTACGCCGTAGGACGGCTCCAGTTCACGGGGAACACGGCCTTCCTGGATGATGAACTGCACGAACGCCTCAACTTGATCGAGGGTGAGACGTTCAGCCTTTCAACGATGCTGTCTGACCAGTTCGGCATCCGGGAATTCTATCAGGGCAGCGGGTATCGGGACGCGCTTGTCGACGCGATTCCCACCCCTGATCGCCGTGAATTGACTTGCGACGTCACTTTTGCCATAGAGGAGCGAGAGCTTATCTATATTTCGGGAATCGAGATTTATGGCAATGATATTACGCGGGATGAGGTGATTCGGAGAAACCTCCTTCTCCGCCCCGGCGACCGGTTCGACGGGGAAAAGCAAAGGCAAAGCCACCGCAATTTGCGGCGGCTGCAATACTTCGCGCCGGAAGATACGGAGGACCCGGTGTCCCAGCAGGATGCGGGCATCCATATGAGCATGCCGCGCGAGGGAGGGAATCTGCGGCCCTGGATCGTCACGGTCAACGAGGGGAGTACGGGTTCGGTCAATTTCGGGGCCGGTTTCAGTACAGACCAGCAGTTTTCCGGTCTCATTGACCTTCGCCTCGACAACTTTGACATTGCGAATTTCAGGCGCTCTCCCCGCCTTCGGGGCGGCGGGCAAAGCTTCGAGTTGCGGGCGGAGATCGGGACACTCGTCACTGATTACCGCCTCTCGTTTGCCGATCCTTATTTCTTGGGATATCCGCTTCAGTTCGGCATAGATTTGTTTGACTTCTCACAGCAGTTCGTATCGAATCGGACTTTCGAGACGAAGGAGACAGGCGCCCGGATAAACTTGGGAAAACAGCTCACTTCGAATGTGGCTGTTTCAGTGGGATTCGAATTCAACGAAACGGATATCTCTGATATCGCTTTCGACGTGGCAGAGGAGATCCTCGGCGAGGAAGGGGCGCGCACCACCCACAGCCTGTCCTTCCGGTGGGTGCGGGACACGCGGGACTTGCCCTTCGACCCCTCGCTCGGGGGGATCCAGAACATGAGTCTGGAGTGGGCTGGAGGACCTCTGTCCGGGGACACGGATTTCGTGAAGTTCCTCGGCAGCGCCAGTCATTATTTCCCACTCCTCGAAAGCCAGAGGCTGGTCCTCAATACGCGGGGCGAGGTGGGAGTCGTGCAGGAATATGCGGATTCCGATGATGTGCCCATCTTCGAGCGGTTCTTTGCGGGGGGATTGAGGACCCTCCGGGGCTATGATGTGCGAGACGTGGGCCCCAAGACAGACCGGTCCATTCGTTTCGTCCAGCCGGAGGGACAGATTCTTCCCTTCCCCATTGTGGTTTCCGGCGGAGACCCTATCGGAGGAAACCTTCGGCTCATCGGCTCCGTCGAATTGAAGTATCGTCTGACCGACGTCTTCTCCGTGTTCTCCTTTTTCGACACCGGGGGCGTGTTCCGGGAGGTTGGAGACATTTCGGGGGCAGGATTCCGGTACAGTGTGGGCGCCGGGATTGGAATCCGTATTCGCGCCTTACGGATCCCGATGCGTCTGGACTACGGTTTTCCCCTCAACCCGGATGATGATCAGGGGGGCGGGCGTCTCCACTTCAGCAGCGGCTTCTCGTTTCGTTAGTTGGGGCGTTGGCGTTATTGAAGGTCCGGCGGCAACAAGTTAGTAGTGTGTATTGTGTTATAAATCACTATTCATTGCAGGTTTTGCGCTCCAAAGGGCTTGAAAATGCGGATACTTCCTGGTAAGATCCCCTGCAAACTTGAAGCTCGTCTATCACCGACGCGTTCCTCAGCGCAGTTTGCGTTTCATTTCCAAGCCAATCAGGTTAAGGAAAATCACCCAACAGCATAGCTAGGGATGTAGGTACACCAGGGGCCAGTGCAGAACAGGGTTACCTTGGGAAAGTATTTCAGGTCATTGACACGGGTCTTCGGAAGGAGCCGCCTCAGTAAACTTCCGCCCAGGCCAAAAACAGGAACCTCGACGGGCGGCCGATAAATCTTGGTAAGGAGTGGAGTTTAGTGAAAGTGTCTCGACACACGAAATGGATGGGGCTGGTTCTTCTCAGTATTTTCCTTTGTCCTCCCGCCGGCGCACAGGAGTACCGCATTGCCATCGTTGATTTGGGGAAAGTCTTTGGCAACTATCACCGATTCGCGACCGAAAAGACAAATCTGGAGAGCGAGTTAAAAAAGCGCATTGATGAGAGAAAGACTTTGGATCTTGAGTTGCAAGATAAGTTGAATCAACTGCAGGCGATGTCGGTCACCGGGTCCGAGACCAAGAAAGAGGAATTGCGGAAGGAAATCGAGAAGTTGCGGATCGACCGGATCAAAGCCAATTCCGATATTGAAATTGATATGAAGAGTATGGAGAATGAAATTACCAAGACACTGATGAAGGGGATCGAGATTGCCATCAGGACCATTGGCGTGCGGGAGGGCTACGCCGCGATCCTGGACAAGACCGCTGTGCTTTTCTTCAAGCCGGAATACGACATTACGGATTTGGTGATCAAGGAGCTCAACAAGGACGCTGCGCAACCGCAATAGTCTTTCATGCGTGATTCACTTGAAATCGAATCGCGAGTTCCACTCACCACAAGGTTCGACTGGGGACATTGAGAGGAAGCAAATGGTAGAAACGGTACCACAACCGGATCAAGATCGTGCGGTACGCATAAGGAAAAGCGTCCGCGAAATCGCCGACCTTATCGGGGGCGAAATCGCGGGGAATCCCGAAGCTGTCATTACCGGCTTCGCGGGGATCAAAGAGGCCAAACCCGGGGAGTTGACCTTCCTGGCAGGGCCCAAGTACGAGGATTGTCTGAAGACGACAGAGGCGTCGGGGGTAATTGTGTCCCGTGGGGTCGAGGATTCGGGCCGGACACTGATCCGGGTCGACAATCCCTTCATGGCCTTCGTTCATGTTGTCGATTCCCTTATTTCTGAAAGGATTCCCCGGCCGGTCGGAATCCATCCGTCCGCCGTCGTGGGCAAGAATGTGAAGTTGGGAGAGGATGTCGCTATTCACGCTCAGGCCGTAATCGAGGATAATGCCTCTCTCGGGGACCGGGTGGTTCTTTATCCGGGAGTCTATGTGGGGCATGAGACGGAGATTGGCGAGGACTCGATCATCTATCCTAACGTAACGATCCGTGAGCGGGTATCCATCGGCAAGCGTGTCATCATTCATAGCAATGTCAGCATCGGCTGCGACGGGTTCGGCTTTGCTCCCGACAAGGGGAATCACCATAAGGTTCCCCAGATTGGCACAGTTGTCATCGAAGATGATGTGGAGATTGGGGCCAACAGCAGCGTGGATCGCGCCACACTCGGTGTCACCCGCATCGGCAAGGGGACCAAGATCGACAACCTGGTCCAGGTGGCCCACAACGTGCAGATCGGAGAGAACTGCATTCTCTGCGCACAGGTTGGGATAGCCGGAAGTACCGTTATCGAAGATGATGTGATGATGGCCGGCCAGGTTGGAGTGACTGGCCACATCTGTATAGGAAAAGGATCGAAAGTTGGCGCCAAGTCCGGCGTTTCCAAGAATGTGCCCGCCGAAACCTTTGTTTCAGGTATTCCAGCGACTCGTCACGACAAAGAGCTCAAGATCGAAGCCAATCTCCGCCGCCTTCCCAAAATGCGGGAGGAACTTCGTTCGCTGAAGCAGCGCCTCACGGAACTGGAGGCTGCCCTCCGGCCTACCTCGGATTAGTCCCGGGGGCCAGTGAAGGGCATCGGTCGATTCAGGCCTGAACGCAGAAATCTTTACAGCTACTATGCGAAAACAAAGAACCATTAAGGACAGTATCTCCTATTCCGGTATCGGTCTCCATACCGGAAGGCCCACGACGGTGATCTTCCACCCGGCCGAGGCGGACACGGGCATCGCCTTTGTCCGGTCGGATGTGCCGAACAGCGAGCCCATTCCCGCCGATATCAGCAACGTTGTCGACGTGACCCGCGATACAACCCTCGGCCACAACGGGCTTCGCGTAATCACGGTAGAACACGTCCTCGCAGCCGTGGCGGGATTGGAGATTGATAATCTCGTAGTTGAGGTCGATTCCAATGAGCCTCCCGTGGGTGATGGCAGCTCGCTGCCGTTCGTGAAGACCCTCTTGGAAGCGGGCATCCTGGAACAGGATGCGGAGAAGGCCTTTATCGAAATCCAGGAGCCGGTCACGTTTTCCAATCGAGAGCATAGTGTAACCATTCTTCCATCCTCTGATTTCCGGATAAGCTACACGCTGGATTACTCGCAGTTCCAGCATCCCAATCTTTCAGTTCAGCAGCGGTCCTTTGTCATCGACCGTGAGGTGTTTGAAAAAGAGCTGGCGCCGGCGCGAACATTTTGCTTTCTCCACGAAGTCGAATATCTCCAGGCCAAGGGCCTGATCAAGGGGGGAAGCCTGGAGAACGCTGTGGTCATCGGGCCGGGGTCGATTCTCAATGATGGTCTTCGATTCGAGGACGAATTTGTCCGGCACAAGATGCTCGACATCGTGGGCGACTTGTCGCTGCTCGGTGTGGGCATACATGGGCACGTGGTCGCACATAAGTCCGGCCACATGGCGAACATCGAGCTGGCCCAGAAAATCCGTGAAATGGCCCCGCAGTGGGACCAGGTTGCGGCCCCGCACGCCAAGGCTGCCTTTCAACGCGATGAAGTCCGATCGCTCGACATCAACGAGATTAAGAAGATCCTGCCTCATCGGTATCCGTTCCTGTTTGTGGACCGCATTACGGAATTGCGGCCGGGGCATTACGCCATTGGCATCAAGAACGTCTCGATTAACGAACCCTTCTTTCAAGGGCATTGGCCGGACCATCCGGTTCTGCCGGGAGTGATTGAATTGGAGGCGATGGCTCAGGTGGGTGGGGTGCTGATGCTGAGCCGGGAAGACTTGAAGAATAAATGGCCTTACTTCATGGCGATGGAACGAGTTCGGTTCCGCAGGATCGTTTCTCCCGGCGACCAACTTGTGATAGAATGCCGCCTAATCCGACTTCGATCCCGAACCGGAAAACTCCGTGGCAAGATAACGGTGGACGGAGCTGTCGTCGCTGAGGCGGAGCTGCACTTCTTCATCGGGGAAAGGGAAATTGCCCGCCCTGAGTTGTAGTTGTGCGTGAGGGTTACTTTAGGGGCCGGATGCCGAATGCCGGTAGGAGGGCGTGCACTTCGAGCGGACGGAGAGCAGATATCCAAGGGTAGTCGTTCCTGTCTGCTTCGGACCCATCAATGAGGCATCGCTAACAGACAACCAGTTTTGAAAGTCCCATCGATCCCTTCCATTATCTGACCAACCGTTTTCCGCGCGCTCGGAAAGACAACATTTACACTTGCTTGGACCTTCTTTTCAAACTGAGAAATTGACCGGTCAATGAGATATGCCGGACCTCTTTCAGGCCCGATCCAATCCTGGGAAAACTAGAAGCAACTTACATGGCAATTCATCCGACCGCGATTATTCATCCCTCTGCGGAAATCGGTTCGAACGTCTCGATTGCCCCCTACGCGATTATCGGGTCCCGCGTTCGGGTGGGAGACGAATGTGAAATCGGCCCTCATGTGGTCATCGAAGGTCGGACTACAATCGGGCCACGGAGCAGGATTTATTCGGGCGCATGCATCGGAGTTCCTTCTCAGGACCTGAAGTGGGACGGGGAGGAGAATCGACTGGAAATCGGGAGCGACAACATCATTCGTGAGTACGTCACCATCAACCCGAGCAGCCATCGCGATAGGCTGACGCGGATCGGGTCGCACAATCTATTGATGGCCTATGTCCATGTTGCCCATGACTGTCTGATCGGGGATCGCGTCATCCTTCCCAACAACGTGACCTTCGCAGGACACGTGGTCGTGGAAGACGATGTGACCCTGGGAGGGCTGGTGGGGGTGCACCAGGATGTTCGGCTCGGAAGGATGTCCTTTTTGGGAGGTTTCTCAAAGATCACCATGGACGTGGCCCCATTCGTTCGTGTCGACGGCCGCCCAGCCCGGTCGGTGGATATCAACCGCGTCGCAATGACCCGGAAGGGTGTCTCGAAGGAAGCGCAGGACCGCCTCCGGAAAGTCTTCCGGATTTACTTCCGTTCCGGCAGTACTTCCGCTGTTGCGCTGAAGGAAATGGAGAATGGAGAACTGGGCGAGTGTTCGTATGTCCAGCATTTCGTCCGGTTTGTTCAACAATCGAAACGCGGAATATTGCGGTAGGGGGCAGCTTCCCACTGGTTTGATCATAAACGACCGTATCGGAACGGCCTAATCGGAAAATGAATTCAGACAGATCAGCTCTCAAAGTCGGAGTCGTCGGCGTAGGTTACCTGGGGTACCACCATGCCCGGCTCTACAACGAAATGACCGGCGTGGAATTGGTCGGCATCTATGATGTCGATGAGGGCCGTTCGCGTCAGGTGGCCGACGAGTTTCATACGCGAATCTTCCATTCTCTCGAAGCGCTGTCGGATGAGGTGGATGGGGCGAGCATTGCGGTGCCGACGCAGCATCACTATCTGACGGCGATGAAGCTCCTGGAGAAAGGTCTCCCGGTTTTGTTGGAGAAGCCCATCGCCGTTACACCGGAGCAGGGCCGGGAGCTCGTCGAGGCGGCACAGGCCCGAGGGACAATCCTTCAGGTTGGGCACGTAGAACGCTTCAACGGCGGTGTCCAGCTTCTACGGGACTTGATTAGCCGACCGCTTTTCATTGAGGTTCACCGATTGAGCCCGTTCGTGGAGAGGGGCAGCGACGTCGGCGTGGTATTGGATCTGATGCTCCACGATCTCGACGTGCTGCTCAGCCTGATAGGTTCAGAGATCCAGTCCTTTGATGCGATCGGCATCCCGGTGCTGACACCCTTTGAAGATATTGCGAACGTAAGGCTCCGGTTTGAGAGCGGATGTGTGGCCAATCTGAGCGCGAGCCGCGTGTCGATGGAAAGGATGCGCAAATTCCGTGTCTTCGAGCCTTCGGGCTATCTCTCCCTGGATTATTTGACTCAAGAAATCAAACGCTGCCGGCTCGAACAATCCCGGGGCGAAGGAGGAATCCCCTCTATGGGCCAGATTCAGGTCGACACTGTTTCAGCCGGGCCGGTGGAACCCCTTCGCTTGCAGTTGGAGTCCTTCGTTGGATGTGTCCGCGACGGCGAAAACCCCGTCGTCTCCGGCGAGGATGCATGCCGGGTCCTAGAGATTGCGCACGAAATCGGGCAGCGAATCATGGAATCCCTTCCCGAAGATTTACGGCCGGTTGGGGCATCTGCCTAATTACGAGCATCCGGCAGCCCTGTACACAACGGACTTCATCTACGGGATCAACCTTTTCATTAATGGAAACATCGGCCTCATGGCTTCTGAGAGTAAGAAAGTCTTCTTGATCGCGGGCGAACCGTCAGGTGATCTACATGGCGCTTCCCTGGCGAAGGCCATGCTTGATATGGATGGGGGCCTGAATCTCCATGGCCTCGGCGGGAGCCGGATGTCCGAGGCGGGAGTCCACATCACGCATGACTTGGCGTCAACAGGGGTGATGGGCATCATCGAACTTGGCAAGCAGTTCAGGAAGATCCGACGGATTTACCACGAGACGGTTTCGTATCTTCAGGAATGGAGACCCGACCTCATCGTCTTGATCGATTATCCCGGTTTCAACCTGAAGATTGCGGGCCGGGCCCGGTCAATGGGCATCCCGGTTGTCTACTACATTAGCCCTCAAATCTGGGCCTGGTGGAGGAGTCGCATCAAGAAAATGCGGATACTGGTCCGGCGCATGATTGTGATACTTCCGTTTGAAGAGCCTCTCTACCGGGATGCGGGCATCGACGTGAGATTTGTGGGTCATCCTCTCGTGGATCAGTTGGAATCCTATCAGCACGACCGGGAGTTCATTCAAACGCAGATTGAGGAAGGGCCGGTTGTGGGTTTCTTGCCGGGAAGCCGCGAGCAGGAGATTCGTCGCCACCTCCCGGGAATGGTTGAAGCTTCAAGACTCCTTCGAGATCGCGGAATTGCGAAAAAGTTCCTGATGGCGGCGCCCAACGAAGAAAAGTTGGGGCTGATTCAAGAGCTTCTTCCTGCCGATAGCTCAATCGCTGTCTATTCCGGGAAGACATATGAAATCATTCAAGCAAGCGATGCGTGCGTGGTGTGCTCGGGGACCGCGACGCTCGAGACCGCATACTTCGGCACACCGATGGTCATTGTCTACCGGATGTCGCCATTCTCCTATTGGCTCGGCCGATTGCTTGTCTCCGTACCGCACGTCGGATTGGCCAATCTTCTTGCAGAGAAAGAGGTGGCTCCGGAACTAATCCAATCTGATTTCACAGGAAACCGGGCCGCTGACGAGATCGAGAAAATCCTCGCTGATTCGGAACGGCAGGAGAATATTCGGGCCGAGTTGAAACGGGTCCGCAAATCGCTCGGCGGGTCGGGCGCCTCCGCGCAGGCCGCCCGCGCCGTGCTGGACACGTTAGGCATTGAAAGTTCGGAGAATGCTCCCACATCCAGCGGGGCGGTTCAAATCGGAAGCGCGTCGATCCCTTGAAGCAGGAAAAGATCGGCCACAGAGGGCAGAATGCGAAGGACGAAGTTCACAGTGCGAAGTTGTGGAAATTGGCGGAGAGGTTCGAAAGTACGAACGAAAGAACTGTGCACCTGGAACTTGGCACTGATTACGAATTTGCCCTCTGTGTTCTCTATGGCTAATCTCTCGATGGAAGACTGAGATTCTCGTGTCGAAGAAAGAAAAGAAAATTTATCTGATTGACGGTACGGCGTTCGCCTTTCGCGCGTTTTACGCGATCCGGGAGTTGCGCGATCCCCAGGGAAAGCCTACAAATGCCATCTTCGGTTTTACTCGGATGCTGATGAGATTTCTCAAGGACGATCAACCGGATTACATCGCTGTGTCGTTCGACACCGGAGCGCCAACCTTCCGCCATGAGGCTTATCCGGAATACAAGGCGAACCGGAAAGCCGCGCCCGAGGAGTTGACGTGCCAATTTCCGAAAATGCGCGAGGTTGTGGAGTCGCTTCGGATTCCGATCGTCATGAAGGAAGGCTTTGAAGCGGACGACCTTTTGGGGACCCTGGCGCGCATGGCCGAGGAGGAAGGGCTTTGTACGGTGATATACACCAACGACAAAGATGCGCTTCAGCTCGTCAACGAGACCGTGACGGTCTACGATCCGCACAGGGCGGAAGGGGTGGTTTACACGCCGGACAAGGTTTGTGAGCGATTGAACGGCTTGCGTCCCGATCAGGTGGTCGACATGCTCGCCCTCGCAGGCGACTCTTCGGACAACATTCCCGGAATCCCCGGCATCGGAATGAAAACCGCGCAGGATCTGCTCAACAAGTATGGAACAATAGAGGGTATCTACGAGAATCTGGATCAAATCTCCGGTAAAAAGCGCCGGGAAAACCTGGAAAAATTCAAGGATCAGGCCTTCCTGGGACGTCGCCTGGCCCTCATCAAGACCGATTCTCCCGTCGACGTTTCAATCGAAGATTGTGTTTACCGGGTACCGGACAGGGATCGTCTCGTCAATCTCTTCCGCGAGCTCGGATTCTTCTCATTGGTGGCGGATTATTCGGAAGAAACGAAGGAAGAACGTCACTATCAGGTGATCCGAAAGCAACCAGAGTTCCAGGAATTCGTTGAAGCGCTTAAGGAACGAGATGTTTTCGCCATTGACACGGAAACCACTTCCCGGAATCCCCACCTGGCCAAGCTGGTTGGGATTTCCGTGGCCTGGGAACCGCTTCATGCCTTCTACATTCCCGTGGGACATATCCAACCCGACGCCACGAACGGCTCCGGAGGGCTCGTTTCGGACCAGCTTCCCCTTGATCACGTCTTGAAGGAGTTAAAGCCGATTCTGGAGAGCCGATCCCATCGAAAGGTCGGCCAGAACATCAAGTATGACGCCATCATTTTTCGCAGAAACGGCGTGGATTTGGCGCCGCTGCACTTCGACACCATGATCGCGGCTTACCTGGCGAATCCTTCTCGATCTTCCAAGGGAATCGATGCGCTCAGTCTGGAATACCTCGGGCTCAAGAAAATCCCTACGTCTCAAATCATCGGATCCGGCCGGAAAGCGACCACAATGGACCGTGTGGAAATTGATGCCGTTGGGGAATATGCGTGCGAGGATGCCGACGTCACATGGCGGCTGTACGAGATTCTTCGGGAACGACTGGACCGGGATGGTTTGGATTCCCTTTTCGAAGAAGTGGAGATGCCGCTCGTCGAGGTGCTCGTGGATGCGGAGCTTGCCGGGGCGGCGCTGGACGTCAAATTTCTCGCGCAATTGGCCGATAAAGTTAATGGGAAACTCCTCCAACTGACCGAGGACATTCACCGTCTCGCCGGCAGGGAATTCAACCTCAATTCCACGCAACAAGTCGGAGATATTTTGTTCAACCAGTTGGAGCTTCCTGTCGTCAAAAAGACGAAGACAGGATTCTCCACCGACATGGAGGTGCTTGGCGTCCTGGCCGAGCAGCACGAGCTACCGGCCAGGCTGCTCGAATACCGTGGCCTGGAGAAGATCCGGTCCACTTATGTCGAGGCCTTGCCGAAACTGGTCAATCCGGAGACCGGCAGGCTTCACACCTCGTTTCATCAGACGGTGGCCGAAACGGGCCGCCTGAGCAGCACCGAGCCTAATCTGCAGAATATTCCCATTCGGACCGAGCTCGGCCGCGAAGTACGGCGAGCTTTAATTCCCCGCGCCGCGGGCCGTTCGATCCTCTCAGCGGATTACTCCCAGATCGAATTGCGGGTCCTGGCCCACCTTTCCGGAGATGAAGCGCTGATTGTCGCTTTTCAGGAAGACACAGACATTCACACCCGAACGGCAGCCCGGATTTTTGGTTTGGATGAGGATGCCGTTTCCCCGGACCTTCGCTCGCGCGCGAAAGCGGTGAATTTTGGAATAATTTACGGAATGAGTCCCTATGGGCTTTCCCGTGCTGTCGGAATCCAGGTGAAAGAGGCGGAGGCTTTCATCGATCAGTATTTCGAACTCTATCCCGGTGTGAAGGCATTCCTGGACCGAACGCTTGCGGAGGGACGAGAGAATGGTTATGTGAGTACCTTGCTTGGCCGGAGGCGATACCTGCCGGATCTCAACAGCAGTGACCGCAATGTGCGACGCAATGCCGAGCGGGCGGCCGTCAACGCGCCGGTGCAAGGGTCGGCGGCGGACATCATCAAGATCGCGATGGTCCGCCTTTACGATCGTTTGGAAGAAGAAAAACTGGAGGCCGATTTGATCCTCCAGGTTCATGACGAACTTGTCTTGGATGTGCCCGACAAGGAAAGAGAAGAGGTGATAGATATAGTTCTGAGATCCATGCAGGAGGCTTACCCGCTCCGCGTCCCCCTGAAGGTGGATGCGCGCTTTGGCCCGAATTGGCTGGAAGCGCACTAAAAGGAGCGGGTCCCTCGAAGCCCGATCGAAGGTCAACAGTCAACTTTGCTTTGCCCCCTCCCAAAGGGGCCAAAGATAATGAAGATCAATTGAAACAAAGGTGAGTCGACGTCAATCAAGAGGGAGATTGACCCGAACACGCCGATTAGGAATGGAGTGATTTAACGTTGAGAACACAAACAAAACCAAAAGGTAATGGGCGATCCGAATCAGTGACAGATCTGGTCGATCTCAAGATGATGACCATCGCTGAACTGACGGACACTGCCAAGTCCCTGAATATCCAGGGCTACAGCGGACTGCGCAAACAGGAGCTGATTTTCAAAATACTCCAGGCACGGATCGAGTCAGAGGGAAGCATATACGGCGAGGGGGTCCTTGAGATTCTTCCCGACGGATTTGGATTCCTCCGGTTCCCCACGTCAAACTATCTCCCCGGGCCCGACGACATCTACGTGTCGCCCAGTCAAATTCGGAAGTTTGGGTTGCGCACAGGAGATACGGTCTCCGGGCAAGTCCGACCCCCGAAGGAGGGGGAGCGCTATTTCGCCCTGCTGAAGGTCGAGGCCGTTAACTTTGAGAGTCCTGACAACCTTCTCGACAAGCCCCTTTTCGACAATCTGACGCCTCTCTATCCCATGAGGCGCATTCGCCTCGAGACGGATCCAAAGGAGATCTCCATGCGGATCATAGACCTGGTCACGCCGATTGGAGCGGGGCAGAGAGGGATGATCGTGGCTCCGCCTTTCGCCGGGAAGACCGTCCTGTTGCAGAAGATCGCAAACGGGATTACAGTGAACCATCCCGAGTTGATTCTGATAGTTCTCCTGATTGATGAGCGCCCCGAAGAGGTAACCGATATGGAGCGGTCGGTGATCGGGGAGGTGATCAGTTCGACATTCGACGAGCCCGCAGAGAGGCACGTTCAGGTCGCCGAGATGGTGTTGAATAAGGCGAAGCGACTCGTGGAGCATAAACGAGACGTGGTCATCCTCCTCGACAGCATTACGCGCCTGGCCCGAGCGTACAACGCCATTGTACCGCCCAGCGGAAAGGTCCTCAGCGGGGGGGTCGATTCCAACGCCCTCCAGCGGCCCAAGCGGTTCTTTGGCGCAGCCCGGAACATCGAGGAAGGGGGCAGCCTCACCATCCTGGCCACAGCGCTGATCGAGACCGGCAGCCGGATGGACGATGTGATTTTTGAGGAATTCAAGGGCACAGGCAACATGGAGCTCTGCCTCGACCGTCGACTCCTGACCAAGCGGATTTTCCCGACCATCGACATCAATCGGTCGAGCACTCGGAAGGAAGAGTTGCTTATGGAGGAAGAAGAGCTGAATAAAGTGTGGGTTCTGCGAAAGGTCTTGACCCCATTGAGCTGTGTGGAGTCGATGGAGCTTTTAATCAGCCAGCTGAAGAAACACAAAGCCAACAAGGATTTTCTTGGGAATATGCAAAAATCAGTTTAAGAATATCTCCTGACAGCTCTCCCTGAGTCCCATCAAAACCCCAATATTCACAACGGGTTATGACTATCCTGACAAGGATAGATCTGTCTGTAGCCGTTGGCAGCGGCCATCGACAGGGTACGCTTCCTTGATTCGGATTGGCTGGGCCTGGACCGTGCTGTCTGCGGCGGTTGCTCCCTGGGAAATTGGGGTTAATCTGGACCCAATGCGGCAGGCTGCTGGGAGCCGGATGTGAGGCTTCAGAATCGACATAAATTAAGCCTTGACACATTTTACGTGTGCTAGTATAATCGTTTCTACGAGTGGGTAGAGTTAATTTAAGTTGCCCAAACCTATCAACAACCCGTCCCGTGCCGCAGGGGAGCGACGGATGAAGGATCCATTCCGTGGTGGGGGGAAGACCACGCCACGCACAATCTCATCATGGAAGAAAGTAGATTACGTAAGAAAGGGGGGGAGAAACCAGGTTTGTATCTAACAAGGTAATCTTCTTCTCCCGTGCAGAAGAACTTGCTTCACGTCCGCGAGGGGCGGTGATTGACGGAATTAAATCCTCGGGAGTGTGTGAGAAGGTTTAAATTGAGGGCCATGGTTAAACCAATTAACCGGAAAGGGGGATCGCTAAATGAGGTTTAGAAGTTCAGGAAGTTGGAAATGGGTATTGCCGACCGTATTAGCGGTGGCGGCGGGATGGGGCCTGATGTATGCCACAGGAATGGCGACCTTGCCGTACGTGGCGGCACAGCAGAGCACCTATGACCTGTTCGTCAACCCGCCGTCGGTCGTGATGCTCACCAACACCAACCAAATTTTCAGTGCGACTCGATTGTATGAGGGTCTACCCGCGACGGGCGACAGGAATACGGGTCCCCTTCTGGCAGCGTTCAATCCTGCCAGCTTGATTGTCGGCGACCCGTTGGTTACCGACCCCTTGGTGACGATTTTGGCTGGACCCGATGAAGGCATTGGTACGCTTTCCGTTTCCTGGGACCTGCCTGGCGCGAGCATAGTCGCCACGACGGACGCTGGTGTGACCATTTCAGCGACAGCCGCCAACACGGGTCCCGCCATTGATCCGATCGGCTTCCAGACGGTGACCGAGGGAGACACAGTCTCGTTTAACGTCACCGCCAAAGATGCCGACGGGGACGACTTGACACTGAGCGCGGATGTTATTCCTGCCGCTGCTTCGTTCTCGTCAACGCCCGGTCCCGCCCCGGTCACGGGTAGTTTCTCTTGGGTGACGACGTCGGCCGATGTGGGTTCGCACGAAGCCGCGTTCTCCGTAGTTGACGACGGTATACCTCCTCTGAGCCATTCAAGGAGTATCGCCATCACAGTGCTCGCAATTCCGCCTGGTGAAGGCGAAGGCGAAGGTGAAGGCGAAGGAGAAGGCGAAGGAGAAGGTGAAGGCGAAGGAGAGGGCGAAGGTGAAGGCGAAGGTGAAGGCGAAGGTGAAGGCGAAGGCGAAGGCGAAGGCGAAGAGGAAGGTGATCCCGGCAACGGCGGGAATGGCGAACCGCCACCACCTTACGAAGCGCAGGCGACTATCGCTTCCGATGTATCGTCGCTCGGAAATGTCCGTAGCGTCCGAGACTCTGTGTCCGGAACCCGGACGGGTGAAGCTCTGATGAGCGCTTACTACGCACGTCAGGCAGGAGAGACGGTTGAAACCACGCTGACCAGCTCGTTTGCAACGTCGCTGGTCCACTATGTGGTCTACAAGCCGGCTATCCTCTTCCTGCAGGCGGGTCTGCTGCTGAAGGCGCTGATGATAGCGGCCTTGGCAGGACTCTCCCTGGTTAGCATCCGTTCACTTCGGCGGAGTCAACGCTAACAGAGAAGAATGAGCCTAACAGGTGTGGGCCTCCCCTTATGGGTGAGGCCCACACTTTTTTATGGGATCGTCTGGGGAATTCCGCGTCCCCTCAGGCCTGAATCCGGCGTTGGGTCTCGGTCGGTCCGACCCGGGAAATACGGAGGAGGAGAAGAGAGATGAAAGGACGCATCATAGCGTTTCTGGCCGTCGTCACAGTGGCCATTTGCGCGAAGCTGCTGCTGGCCGGGCCTTATATTCTGCTGGCCATTGGGGCCGCAGGGTGCCAGTATCTCGCCGGGTCGCCGTAGGACGTTCAACGACCTGTTCTCTGGCGGGACAAGCCTTTCTATGCCGGGAGGTGAGTCCATCCGTCCCCTGAGGCGTGCCTGGACGGGAGAAACGCCATGCGCAAGGGCACACACCGTGTGCCCTTACGGCCTACGTTTGACGACGGGTTCCTTTCTGATACCTTTCTGCCGGTTATCCGGTCGATTTGGGCTGTTTCCCGTTAAGCCAACCGATACCACAAGAGCTTTCTGAAGAAGAAAAGCCGGCCACGCTTCAGGCGCGGTCGGCTTCTCTTCGTCGGATGAGGTATCTGTCCACCTATGCGGTGGGGATGGGAAAGGAGTCCACCCAGACTCGCTGGAGAATGTATTCCTTCTCGAGGTGCAAGGCAATATCCAGGCCCTGCTCTTCTTCTTCCGGGGTAACCCGGAGTCCGATGACTGCGTCGAGCACCTTCAAGATGATGAACGTGATCACTCCATGAACATTCGGGTCAAGGCTGTGCCAAACTACCCGCGATGCGGCTGGCTTACTTCGTATAGCCCTCCAGGCTCGCCGGGGTAGGCCTCCATGCCCATTTCGCTCAGGTCGAGACCTTCCATTTCTTGCTCAGGGGTGACGCGGAGGTCGAAGACGGCTTTGATAAGTATCCAGGCGAGAAGGGACGCGATGAAGGTGAATGCCCCTACACAGATCACCCCGATGATTTGCGATCCGAGAAGTGAGAAGCCTCCTCCGAAGAAGAGTCCGTCCTTGTCGATCCCTCCGGGGGCCGTTGTGATTGCAAACAGGCCTACCGAAAGGGTTCCCCAAATTCCATTGGCGAGGTGGACGGACAGGGCCCCGACCGGGTCGTCGATTCTTAGCTTGTCGAAGAACAGGACGCTGAAGACAACCAGGATGCCCGCGACGATCCCGATGATGGCCGCAGCCCCCGGTCCTACAAACGCGCACGGGGCGGTTATGGCCACCAGCCCGGCAAGGGCGCCGTTGACCGTCATGCTGAAGTCCGGCTTGCCCAGCAAGATCCAGGCGGTAATCGTCGCGGTGAGCAGTCCCGTGGCGCACGCCAGGTTGGTTGTGACCACGATGTGGCTGATGGCGCCGGGATCGGCGGCCATGGTGCTTCCGGGATTGAAGCCGAACCACCCCAGCCACAGGATCATGCCGCCCAGAAAGGCCAGGGCCATGCTGTGACCCGGAATGGGGCGGACGCTCCCGTCCTTTCTGTATTTGCCGATGCGCGGCCCGAGCATGATAATCCCCGCCAGGCCCGCCCACCCGCCAACCGAATGGACCACCGTCGAACCTGCAAAATCCCAGAATCCCAGGTCGGCCAGAAAGCCACCGCCCCAGATCCAGTGCCCGGTAATCGGGTAGAACAAGGCTACCAGGACGAAGGCGAAGATCATGTAGGATTTGTAGTGAATCCTTTCGGCCACGCACCCCGATACGATCGTCGCTGCCGTGCCCGCAAAGACCAGTTGGAAGAAGAATTTCGCCAGCAGGGGAATTCCGGCCCAACTGATGGAGCCGAAGATCCCTTCGTAGTCGTCTGTTGCGGGGCTGTTGTCCAGGCCTCCCAACATAAAACCTTTTACCCCGCCCCAAATACTGTTCAGGGCGCCGCCATCCGCAAACATAATGGACCAACCCACAAACCAGAAGGCGAGACTCGCGATCCCGAAAACGACGAAGTTCTTGCCAAGGATATTGACGGCATTCTTTGAGCGGCAGAAACCGGTTTCGACGAATCCGAATCCGGCGTTCATGAAGAACACTAAGAAGGCGGCCAGTAAGGTCCAAAGGGTGTCCGCCATCACCTTCAGCTCGCCCAGCTCGCCGCTCGTCACCTGGGCGAGGGCCCTCTGTGGAATGCTGAGAAGCAGGAGGACGGCTCCCGCCAGGAGTATGTTCCTACCTAGAACGCGTAGTGACATGAGGGTCCCTCCTCTGGCTATCGGCATCAGTACAAGATTATGTTTCGCATACGGGGTGCTGAAACTTTGAGATGGGATAAGAGCAATAGAGGTGCCAACCAGCCTCCGAGAGAAAACACGGGGAATCCCCTGTTTGGAAAGGTACTTCGGACATTCCTCTGAAACGGATGTTTCCGGGAGAGCGTCCACTGCCTCCCAACTGGGCAAATCCACCCTGGACTGCCTGTCGGATAGGCAAAAAAGAACACCGGAATCCGGAGATTCCGGTGTTCGTTGCCATGAAACTGAGTTGCGTCGGTTTAGATGTCGTAGTAGAGATAGAACTCGTAGGGGTGAGGTCGAAGCCTCAGTTGGTCTATTTCCGCTTCCCGCTTGTATTGAATCCAGGTCTGGATTACGTCGTCGGTAAAGACATCCCCCTTCAGCAGGAACTCGTGGTCGTTCTCAAGCGCGTTGAGCGCTTCGTCCAGCGATCCCGGCATTTGCGGGATTTTGGCCGCTTCCTCAGGCGGGAGCGAATACATGTCCTTGTCGATAGGTTCGCCCGGGTCCAGCTTCCGCTGTACCCCGTCCAGACCGGCCATCAGAAGCGCTGAGAAGGCCAGATACGGGTTGCAGGAGGGGTCCGGGGGTCGGAACTCGAGCCGCTTGGAGGCCGGGCTCGGAGAGTACATCGGGACCCGGACGGCGGCGCTGCGGTTTCTGGCGGAGACCGCCAGGTTGACCGGAGCCTCGAATCCGGGAACCAGCCGCTTGTAGGAATTGGTGGTCGGGCAGCAAAGGGCCGCCAATGCGGGACCGTGTTCGAGGAGTCCAGCGGCATAATTGAGCGCGAGATCGCTCAATCCGGCGTATTTATCGCCCGCAAATATCGGCTTGCCGCCCTTCCAGAGGCTCTGGTGGATGTGCATGCCGGAGCCGTTGTCGTCAAACAAGGGCTTGGGCATGAAGGTCGCCGTCTTGTTGTACTTCCTGGCCACATTCTTGACGATGTACTTGTACATCGTCATGTGGTCCCCGATCTTGACCAGGGGCTGGTATTTCAGGTCGATTTCACCCTGTCCCCCGGTTGCCACCTCGTGATGGTGCGCCTCGACTTCCATCCCGGCCTCGATCATCGTGGTAACCATCTCGGAGCGGATGTCCTGGAGCGAATCATGTGGAGGAACGGGGAAATAGCCCTCCTTGTACCTCGGTTTATAGCCGAGGTTCGGGTTTTCCTCGCGTCCGGTATTCCACGACCCTTCGACGGAGTCGACGTAGTAGAAGCCGCTGTGCTGATTCTGGCCATACCGGATGTCGTCGAAGACGAAGAACTCCGCCTCGGGCCCGAAGTAGGCCGTATCGGCGATGCCCGTTGACTTCAGGTAGTTCTCCGCTTTGACGGCAGTGGTCCGGGGGCAGCGCGAATAGGGCTCCCGCGTGATCGGATCGTGGATATTGCAGTTAATGATCAGGGTCGAAATGGCGGTAAACGGATCGATGTGAGCGGTTTCAGCGACCGGCATCACGAGCATGTCGCTCTCATGAATCTCCTGCCATCCGCGGATGCTGGAACCGTCGAAGCCGACGCCTTCCTCAAACATCTCTTCCGAGAGCTTATCAACGGGAATCGAGAAGTGTTGCATCAACCCCGGAAAATCCATGAACCGCAGGTCGACGATCTTCACGTTATGTTCCTTGCAAAGGCCCAGTACATCTTTAGGCGTCATCTTTCTCCTCTCCTTCTTCACGGTTTGGGTGATTGTACAGTGACAAAACTAGTGTCGCATCTTCTGCCGGATACGGGGCATTCTAGGTGCAACAATCGCACCAAATGAATTGCGAGGGATGAAAGAAACTGGAAGCACCCTGCTGCCCATGGCCGAATCGCCGAATTTACAGGGCGTCTTTGCCTTCTTCCCCTGTCCGAATGCGGATGGCATTCTCCACGGAGGAGATAAAAACCTTCCCGTCTCCGATGCTGCCTGTGCTGGCGGCGTTGGTGATCGCCTCTACGACCGATTCCACCTGGTCTTCTTCGATGACGACTTCGATCTTCACTTTCGGGAGGAACTCGACGACATATTCCGCGCCTCGATAAAGCTCTTTGTGGCCCTTCTGTCTTCCGAATCCCTTGATCTCCGTGACGGTCATTCCGCGGGCGCCGGCACGAGTCAGGGCCTCTTTGACTTCTTCCAACTTGAAGGGTTTGATGATACTTTCGATCTTCTTGAGCATCGGTGACCTCACATTCTAGGGGAAAACTCGGGCGATTTTAGCAGCCGCAATGGTGTTTGTAAAGTATTAGACGCGCATTGAAATAGCGCGGTGCGTGCGGGCGCGGGATTACCCGGAACTCTGCCCGGTCTCCAGTTCCAGGATCATTTCCGCCACCTTCCCAGCTGCGTCGGGAAGGCCTTTGGAGGCCGCGATCCGCGCCATTTCGGCCCTTTGTGCCGGATCCGATCGCAATTCCTCCAGGGTCTCGGCCAGCCTCGCGCCGGTCAGCTCCGAACCTCGCAGGACGGTCGCTCCGCCATTCTCCCCCAGGAAATCGGCATTCGCCAGCTGATCCGGGTTCTCCAGGGGGACAATGATGGCCGGCTTCCCCAGCGCCGTGATTTCGGCCAGGGTGGAGGCCCCGCCTCTGCAGATGATTAGATCGGCCCAGGAGTAAGCCGCCCCCATGTTCTGAAGGTATCCGTGGACTTTTATCGAATGCTTGGAGGATCGCAGGCTGTCGCGGAGGCCATCAGCATGTTCCCGCCCGGCGAGTAGTTGGAACTGATAGTCGCTCGGGTCGATATGGGTGAGCGCATCGAGAAGGGATTGGTTGAGGAGTTGGGCTCCCTGGCTTCCTCCGAACACGAGCACTCTGAGGCGGTCCTCTGATGGAGTCGCGGGAGAAGACGCGCGGAGAAGCTCAGAGCGGATTGGGACCCCGGTCAAGGTGGTTTTTTTCTCGGGGAAGACGGAGGAGTCGACCGGGAACGATGCAGCGATTCGATCGACGCGGGATGCGCACATGCGGTTCGCGAGTCCCGGAGCGCGATTCTGCTCGTGGATCAGTGTCCTAATTCGAAGACGGCTCGCCACAAGCATGACGGGAAGCGAAACGTAGCTCCCCATACCCAATACGACGTCGGGCTGGAATCGGTTGAGGATAAAGCGACTCTGAATGAAGGCGAAGGGCAGCTTTCCAAGGGCCCGCGCACGGGCCGGGATCGACCGATGGACCCAGCCTTCGATCCACAGCCCCTCAAAACTGAGTCCGGCCTCTTCCGCCAGGGTCTTTTCCACACCGCCGCGCCTTCCTACAAGCGTCCCTTCAAATGAGTCGCATCGTTGGCGCAGCTCTTCGACCACAGCGAGGGCCGGAAGAACATGTCCTGCGGTTCCGCCCGCTGCAATAAGGAGTTTCATCGTTCTTGCACTGGCAGGGAGATCTTCAGAAACGGCGATCTGACCCTGTGACAGATAAGCGCCGTATTGGAAAGCTCCGGCGTTGGTATTGCAGACCTATTCTTCCCGATGCCGGGCGACGCTGAGAATAATCCCGAGGCTTAACATGAACATCAAGAGAGAACTCCCGCCGTAGCTGATGAAGGGAAGGCCGATTCCCTTGGTGGGAGCTAATCCCGTGGCCACCATCATGTTGATGCAGGCCTGGAGGATGATGTTCAGTGTCAGCCCGATCACGAGGAACGATCCAAATTGATTGGGGGCCCGCGCGGCGATCCGGGTGCCGAAAAAGAGGAACGCGAAGAACAAAAGCACCACGAACCAGGTTCCCAGCAGCCCGAGTTCTTCCCCGATGATCGAAAAAATAAAATCGGTGTGGGGGCCGAACAGGTAGTAGAGTTTCTGGCCCGCCCCGCCCAGACCGACCCCGAAGATTCCGCCGCAGCCGAAAGCCAGCCAGGACTGGATCAATTGGTATCCGTCCGAGAGGGGATATTCCCAGGGATCGAGGAAGGCGAAGAAACGCCTTGCCCGTTCCGGATCAAGAAAGATCAACGGAACGAGGATCGCTGCGGCCAGAACCGCGGTCACCCCGAGGTGTTTTAAACGAGCCCCGGCGATGAACAGCATCACCATCGCCACAACGCCTATCAAGACGGGCGTACCCAGGTCTCTTTCGGCCAGCACCAAAGCGCATACCAGACCGACGAGACCTATCGCCGGGGCATAACCCTTTCGTAGGTCCCGGATGTCGTCGGATTTCTTTGAACAGTGGGCCGCCAGGAAGATCACGACGGCGAGCTTGGCTATTTCCGCAGGCTGCATGTTGATAGGACCCAAGGGGATCCATCGTTGTGACCCGCCTACCTTAGCCATAAAGAGAACGACAACCAATAGCGAGACGGTCGCCCCTAAGAAGAGCCAGTTCCACTCCGCCCAGCGTCGATAGGGAGTCCGGTAAGCGAACAACAGCGCTACGAGCCCCATGACAACGAAGATGCCTTCCCGGATGAGGTATTTCTGCTGGTTGTTGGATTCCTGACCGGCGACGACGGCACTGGAGCTGAAGACCATGACGACGCCCAACGCCACCAGGAGCATAGCTACTACGAAAAGGAGGTAGGGCTCTCCGGTGATGTAGTTTTTCTCTTTATGAGGGAGCTGGATAGAAGCTGCCTGCAAGTTTCCGCACGGCCTCCTTGAAATTCTGGCCTCGCTCTTCGAAATCCCGATACATGTCGAAACTGGCACACGCCGGAGAAAGCAGGACGCAGTCCCCCTTTTGAGCAAGGGAATGAGCTTTACGAACCGCTTCCTTCATATCCTCTGCTCGGTGGGGCTCGGCAAGTCCGCCCCAGACGGCAGCCATAGAGTCAGCCTCTTCTCCGATGAGAACCAGGGCCTTCACGCGCTCTTGAATGAGAGTGTTCAGGATTGAATAATCGCTTCCTTTTCCTCGGCCTCCCGCTATCAGAATGAGCGGTGCTTCAAAGCTCTCCAGCGCCACTTTCATGGAATCGACGTTGGTCGCCTTCGAATCGTTGACGAACAGCACGCCTTCGATGTCGGCTACCTCTTCGAGACGATGTTCGACACCCTGAAAAGTTCGGAGGGTTTCCGCGATGGACTCCGGGGCGATGTCGAATTTACTGGCCGCGAGGCAGGCCGCCAACGTGTTGTAAAGATTGTGCCTACCCCGGAGCCGGACCGCATTGGCGGACATCAGCTCGATGGGGGAGGAACCGATCCCCAGCATGATATTGCCATCTTCCAGGTAAGCGCCGGGCCGAACGGGTCTCTCGAGGGAGAACCAGAGCAATTTCCTTGGATTGTCCGCGACTCGTTGGGTGATCTCGGGATCATCCGCGTTGAGAATTTGCCAATCCTCTTCGTTCTGGTTCTCGAAAAGGCGAAATTTGGTTCGGCAATAGTGATCCAGATCGGAGTAGCGATCCAGATGGTCCGGAGTGAGGTTCAGGAATATCCCCACATGGGGGCGAAAATCGAATATGTTCTCCAATTGAAAACTGCTGACCTCCAAAACGAGTACCGGAGACGAGTCTGGGGCCGGTATTTCGAGAACCAATTGACTGAACGGGATTTCGTTGTTTCCACCCACTGTTGTTTCGACCCCTCCCGCCCGAAGCATCTCCCCGATCAGGTAGGAGGTAGTCGTCTTTCCGTTTGTTCCTGTGATGCCCACGATGGGTCCGCGCGAGCAGTGGCAGGCGAGCTCCAACTCCGAGATCAGCGTTGCCCCGCATTGGGCTGCCGATTCGATCACGGGCTGGTTGCGAGGGACGCCCGGACTGATCACGTTCAAAGGCGATTCCAACAAGGTTTCGAGCCGGTGCCCGTTTCCTTGGACACGGATGTCGCACGATTCCCATCCGTCTTTGATCTGTTCGCGGATTGCTTCGGAGGAGGAAATATCCGAGAGAGTGATACGGGCTCCCAGTTTTGCCAAGAGGCGGCAGGCTGCCACGCCGGTTTTCCCGGCGCCCAGTACATGGACTGGGAGGTTTCTAAGAATGTGATCCAGCTTCATTCGCTCCGTATCACCCGTCACAGACTCGTATCATACATATAAACAATCAAATTGGAAAGGCATAAGTGAGACCCCACAGGGGGAGCCGGCCCTTGCCCAAACGAACGGGCGTTCTGCTCTTCCCGGGGACATCGAATTGCCCCGTCTCATATGGCTTTCACCCTATATATCGGCAGGTTTTCCCAGGAACCGAGAGCCCGGCACGTGACGAATGGGCAATTTCGTGCTAAAATATATTCTCGAAAGGCCCGGTCGGCCGGGGGGAGCGGAAGTTTGGCAACCTAACAAGTGGGGGTCGTCAGTGTATCCAACAAACGTGGGAGCCGCGGGGATATTCGCCGGAGTCCTGTTCTTGGTGATGGCCGTTTGGTTTGTCAAGAAGGGCCGAGGTGACATTTTTCACTGGATCTTCGCCTTCCTGATCGTGTTGATCCTTTTCCTCGCCTTCTTCTACGCAAAGCTCCCGTGGGGAGAGCACGGGACCTTTTTATCTCCCATCTGGGAGCCCCGATGGCCCCCGCACTGGCCCTGGGACAACTAGGGCCCGTGCTTTCACGCTGAGGCGGATTCTCAAGATCACCTGCGCCAGCAGGGTCAGGCAGAGAACCCCGCCTATCACGAAATAAGAATTGTCTCTGCCGAGCATGTCCGCCGCCTTCCCGCCGATGACGGGTCCCAGGAGATTTCCCAGCCCAACGGCCGTTTCGTGAATTGCGGCTCGCCTGCCCAATCCTCCCCCCATGGTCAGTGAATAGTAAAGGCTGGAGTAGTATGTGAGCCCTCCGGCGAATCCAATCGCCAGGAACGCTATCGCTATCGTATGGGGAAGTGGCAGAATCCCGATGAGGCAGCAGCCTCCAATGACGAGAACCTGTAGTGTGACCAGGGGGGCAAACCGGTAATGCCAGCCTGGGTACTTCCCGAACAGAAAGAAGGCCACAGCCTGGCAAAGGAGGATCGAGCCCAGGAGGATGCCTATGAAGGATGGGCTCAGGCCCATTTCGAGCCCGAACCGGGGAAACAGGCTGATAAAGAACCGCTGGGCGAGCCAGATGGAGAGATTGGCCAGTAGCGCGATGTAGAGAAACGTAGATTTAACGAGGAGGGGCGCTTCATCGGCGGAATTCTCTTCCCCATCGTTTTGCATTCCGGCGTTCATTTTGGATGGGGCCTCGAAACGGAGGACAAGCGCCAATGTCGCGAGAATAAGCATAGCCCCGACGAACAGGGGGAAAAGGGCCGGACGAAGAAGGTCTACGCGTTCCCCCAGTTCATAAAGGGAGCCTGCCAATGGCTGACCCACCCCCAGCCCTGCCGACCAGAAGAGATTGAAAACGAGCAACCGGCGCATCAGGTCAACCCGGGGACCTCTCTGCGCGATCCAGGACTGGTACGGGGGCCAGAAACAACCCATCGACATGGCGTAAAGCGCGATGCATCCGGCCATCTGCCAAAGATTCCGGGAGAAACCGAGCGCAAGGGTAGCCGACATTACGAAGGTGAGAGCGAACAGAATCATTCGCCTCGGTCCTATCCGGTCGGATAGCGGTGCGATGAGGAGGCAGGCACTGATATAGCAGAGCGATCCGAGGGAGCTCAGCAAACCGACCTGGGTGGCTGTGGCGCCCATTCGGGTGGCGATGAGGGGAATGACGAAAGCGGTTGCGGAAAATGCGCAGTCAACTGCGAATCCGGGGAGATAAAGGGAGGATTTTTTCATTAGCAGAGAAGTGGCCCCCCGAGACACGGATTGCTCACGAGGGGATTAGGAGGAGAGCACTTTTTGATAAAGCGCCTCGTACTGTGAAACGATCTTCTCGGGATTGAACACGGTCTTGGCGCGCTCGCGGCCCTTCCGTCCCATTTGCTCACTCAGGTTCGGGTCCGTCAAGATTCGGAGGGACCTTTCAGCCATCGTATCGATATCATCTGGGTCGACCAGAAAACCGCATTCCCCATCCTCGATGACTTCCACGAGTCCTCCCGCCTTTGACGCCACTACCGGAACCCGGCACGACATGGCCTCCAGGGCGATCAGGCCAAAACTCTCGTATTCACTGGGGACCAACAGGAGATCCGCGCAGGCCAAAAGGTCTTCCACCTTATTCTGATTCCCCAGAAAGACCGTCTTTTCCGTGACCCCCAGCTCGTTGGCCAGTTGCGTCGCCCCAAACCGTTCCGGGCCGTCTCCGATCATCAGCAGACGGCAATCCACTTTCTCAGCCACGCGCGCGAAGATCCGGATCGCGTTCTGGACCCGTTTCACCGGGCGGAAATTGGAGATATGCATGATTATCTTCCCGGAGCCGGAATCAAAGCAGGGGCGGTCCCGCTTGTCCCGGTCGAAGACTTCCGTGTCGACGAAATTCGGGATCATCAAGATCTCGTTCTCCAGGCCGAACTCCTCGATGGTTCGCTTACGGAGCCACTCGGACACGCAGGTCACCGCATCGCTTTTCTGAATGCTGAACTTTGTGATGGGGAAGAAGGACGGATCTGTTCCGACCAGGGTGATGTCGGTGCCGTGCAGTGTGGTGACGACCTTGAGCCGGTCGGATCCCACCATCTCCTGGGCCAGGTGGGCGCTGAGGGCATGGGGGATAGCATAGTGGGAGTGGAGGATGTCGAGAGCCTCGAGCTCGGCTACCTCCGCCATCTTGGTCGTCAAAGCCATCACGTAGGGTGGATACTTGAAAAGGGGGTAGGTGGAGACGTCGACCTGATGGAAGAAGACATTCTTGTGGTAAGGGTATTGAAGCCGGGCGGGGACGTCGTAGCAGACAAAGTGGATCGAATGGCCGCGTTCGGCCATCGCCCGTCCCAGCTCGGTGGCCAGGATGCCGCTGCCCCCTGCCGTCGGGTAACATGTGACGCCGATTCTCATAGAGTTATCCTGAATTCTGTTCTAACAGACGCGCAGCCGGGAATCGGAAAAAAAGACTTGTCAAAGGATGGGTCGTGAGCGCGGATTATTACCTATCCGGGGAAACGACTATCACCCGGTGGAACGCCGGTTTGACTGATCCTTCCTTGGGATTTCCATTTCGCTGATTCACTCAAGAGATCATAGAGAAATCTTGGACGTGCTGCAATCTTTCGGTTTAAGCCACCCGACATAAGTTTTGAGAAGTGAGCACCCAATTTAAGTATGTCATTCCGAGTAAAACGAGGAATCCCTTTCCTGAGGTTTTTTCTACTCGAAGGGATCCTTCGCCGGAGTTTATCCTGAGCATCGCCGAAGGGGCTCAGGATGACAGGTTATAGGATCCTCAACATTGAGAAACTTAGGTAGGACCGCTTAGTTTTTGACGTAAGGATTGGCGAAATGGAAAGATAAAAAAAGCCGCCCCGGGCGGGGTGCCTGGGGCGGCGGGTCGGGGAACCCCTGACCTCCATCTGGGGTAAATAGAGGTCAGTTCCGAAAAGCAAGGTCAAGCCTTGGGTTAGCCGAAAAACTTTGAGAAGTATTCCGGCTTGTCTATCAGAGCCAGGTCAATCCTCAGAAAATCTTTGTACTCCCGATTTGTTATTGTGCCCATTTGCGGATTCTGTATTGTCGGCCGAGCCCTTTGACGCCGAGGAAGTGGTTCAGCTTCCGGTTCTTCTTCGTCCGGGATAAGCTGCTTCACCTTTCTCTTGAGACACTGGATGAGTGTCTCGAGCAGATGCTGGCGTCTCACTCTGGGAGAGGCGTCCTTCATGCGTTTGGAATCCAGAGGGAGAACCTCATTCCCGAAGAGGGCCACCATCTCCTTGCACATCGGGCATGGGCCGTAAATGACGGAACCCAGTGGCGGCACAAGAATTTGCCCCAGCGTGCCGCAATGTGGGCATTTGACTTCAACGACCGATAACATACCTGACACCTCCTTCAAGGTCTGCTCAGCTGGCAGTCCTTTGTCCCCCCATTCAAGTGACCGAACCCAACTCACTACTTCCCACTTTTTAGACGAAGCCGAGCGAGCTCGCTGTCCCTTCCACAATCTGACCATAGATAAGAAGAGGCAATTACTGTTCCCAGTCGGGCGCAGTTTTATTACTTTCTCTTAACCACTTGAGTTTCAAGCTATTATGGGGAACTTTGATCAAGCCGCTGCACATGAACGCGACCCCTTCTTTCCGGTATGTGAAAAAATTTCGACCCTATGACTCAATTTTGATACACCTCTTGCGGCGTGGAAATAAAACAAGGATTCGAATAAGGCGATATCAAGAAAATTGTTGCAAGCATAAAATTTCTAATACCTGACAGGGACATTGACAATCCAGGCCTCGGGTGTTATTATGTAAAGATAGTAACCGCAAGAAGTTGCATAACAAATTTTTTCCTTGAGATGAGATATGGCAGAGTCCGAATCTTCCCAAATTGACCTCGCTTCCGAGAGTCTGAAACGAAAAAGGACCAAAACAGTCAAGGTTCTCGTGGTTGACGACCATCTGGCGGTCAGAGAACTTATTACGGAAGTTCTCGAAAGTGCGGGGTATGAAGTGACCGCGGCGACGGAGGGCAAAGAGGCAGTGGCTCGGACTCAAGAAGATGTCTATGACCTGGTCTTGCTGGACGTTGTCATGCCGGGTATGGGAGGCGCGGCGACTCTGGCGAGCATGTTGGAACTGAGAAATGACATAGTGGTCATCATCATGACCGCCTATGGGACCATCGAAGATGCGGTGAGCTTCTTGAAACAGGGAGCGGTTGACTACATCACAAAGCCATTCGTTATGGATGAGGTCCTCCACAAGGTCGACCGAGCGCTGAAGGAGAAGTGGGCGAAGTTCGAAGCGATCGTTGACAGTAAGACAGAGCTATTCAATCACCGGCATTTCATGGCGCGGTTGGAGGAGGAGCTCATCCGTGCCAACCGGTATCTCAGGCCGCTGGGTTTGGTGATGATAGATATCGACGATTTCAAGAAATTCAATGACGAAAACGGTCATCTCCTGGGAGATGAGGTCTTGGGAAAGCTTTCCCAAATCCTGAAAGCGCACTGCCGGGAATCGGATATCGCTGCGCGGTATGGCGGGGAGGAGTTTGCCATTATCCTGCCCGAGACGGACCTGCCCAACGCGTTGGCCGTATCAGAACGAATCCGTGAGTCGGTCGACCAGACCGAATTTCCCCACCGCGAGGGGACTAAATGGGACAAAGTGACTATCAGTTCCGGAGTGACCTCCATTTCCTCTCGAGTGACGGATTCAATTCAGGCAGAGGACCTGATCGACCTAGCCGATCGCGCTCTGTACGACGCGAAGCGGTCGGGCAAGAACCGGTCCTGTGTTTCCCCCCAGGTGGAGACCCGGAGCGAGACTTCCTCCTTGTCTCGTTGAGCAACTTCTCCAAGAAGGTAGACCCTGATGAGCGATGAGAACTCAACACAAACCATCCTCGTTGCCGACGATGACCCCAATCTGACAGAGATGGTAAGTGAATGTCTCACCCGGGCCGGGTACAAGGTGTTGGTGGAGTCCGATGGCCGGGCTGCTTACTCGACGGCCCTATACGAGAAACCTTCTTTGCTGCTGCTGGATGTGAGAATGGGGGAGATGGACGGTTTCGAGGTTCTCCGCCAGCTGAGGGAAATCGCGTTTTCGCAGAAGATACCCATCATCATGATGACAGCCATTCCCCCTTCCGAGGCCAAGCAGCAGAGCATGGCTCTTGGTGCGAAGGACTACCTCCCTAAACCTTTCACTCTCCAGGAGCTGCTTAATCGAGTGAGAAAGCACTTGCCTCCTGTCACCCCTCCTCCGGAATCCGAATAGTCGTCGCCTAAGATCCCCACATAATCTTCCTGCCCAGGGATCAGCTGAACGCACCACTCGTTTCCTTGTGGTTGGCGGAGCACTCTGATGTCAAGGGATTAGTTTTACTCGTGAAGCCAGCAGGCCGTTTCGTGGCTTGCGCCGACCTGGATGGGGATGGGGAGGTCGGTCCGGCAGCGATCGAGAACCTTGGTACATCGGGGATGAAATCGGCAGCCGTCCGGATAGGCGGCGGGATTGGGCACGGTGCCCGGGGTGGGTTTCAAAGGTTCTCCTCTGTGCCCGGCCTGGGGGAGGGATTCGAATAAACTCTGGGTGTAAGGGTGGGATGGATTTGCAAAGAGGTTCGTGACGGAAGCCTTTTCAACGATTTTTCCCGCATACATTACCGCCACATGGTCCGCGGTTTCCGCGACTATACCCAGATCGTGCGTGATCAGCAGGATCGCCATGCCGAAGGTTTCTTGAAGGTGCGTCAGGAGGTCGAGGATTTGCGCCTGAACGGTCACGTCGAGGGCCGTGGTTGGTTCGTCAGCGATGAGCAGGGAAGGATTGCAGGCCAGGGCCATGGCGATCATCACCCGCTGGCGCATTCCCCCCGACATCTGGTGGGGGTAATCGCTGACTCGTTTTTCCGGAGACGGGATTCCGACCTGCCGGAGCATTTCAACCGTTTCCTCACGCGCATCCCGGCGGCCGAGACCGCGATGAACAGTAATTGCCTCCGAGATCTGGTTTCCGACGGTAAAGACGGGATTCAGAGAGGTCATGGGCTCCTGGAATATCATGGAGATCTCGTTACCCCGGATTTTCCGCATCTCCTTTTCCGAAAGATTCTGGAGCGGCTTCCCTCTGAATTGGATGTCGCCGCCGGCGATTTTCCCCGGAGGAGGAACGAGACGGAGAATGGAAAGCGCGCTGACAGTCTTTCCGCAGCCGCTTTCCCCGACGAGAGCGAGGGTCTTTCCAGCCTCGAGGGTGTAAGAGATTCCGTCCACAGCGCGGCCTATCCTTCCGTCCTGATAGAAGTAGGTTTTGAGGTCGTCTACTGTGAGCAGAGGTTGTGATGCCATGGCGCAGGACGTTGAACCAATTTGTTACTTGAAAAGAACGGCCGCGCGAAAATAACCGCGCGGCCATCGTTGGAAATCACCATCTCAAATTTATGGTCCAGCATGTATCGTAATACCGAAGTGGTCTCGTTTCTTGTCGGAATCCCGTGAATCGCCTTCGGTATTGTATCAGGTTTTCTTCCCTTCCGATCCCCGTCACTTTAAGCAAGATTCACTAAGCGGAAGTCGAGTCGTCGGGCTTCTCTGCTTCCGGCTCAGCCGGGGGATCCTCCGAAGCGATCTCTTCGGGGGGTGCTTCTCCGCTTGTTTCCGGAGGGGAAGCGATCTCCTGCTCAGCTTCGGAAACCGGGGTCGAATCCTCTTCGGAAACCGGGGCCGAATCCTCTTCGGAAACCGGGGCCGAATCCTCTTCGGCCGGTGGGGCTTCATACTCGACGGGTTGGGACTCCTCCTCCGCTGCCTCCGGCGCGTCACCCTGCGATGCCTGTTTCAGACTGAGGCCGATTTTTCTATCGGCGGGGTCGACCCGGATAATTCTCACCTGAACGACATCACCGACGTTAACGATATCCTCCGGTTTGGCGGCTCGGTCGTCGGTCAGTTCTGAAAGGTGGATCAGCCCTTCGATCCCCTGCGGGAGGCGCGCGAACGCGCCGAAAGATACGATTTTGGAGATCTCCACTTCGACCTGTTTCCCGACGGGATATTCCTCCGGAACTTCTTTCCAGGGATCCCGGTCGAGCTGCTTCAGGCCGAGGGAAATCTTCTCGCGCTGGGGATCGATGCTGAGGATTTGGGCCTTGATTTTCTGGCCCTTCTTGAGCATTTCCGAGGGATGGTGGATCTTCTGGGTCCAGGAGATATCCGAAATGTGGAGAAGCCCGTCGATTCCTTCCTCGATCTGAACGAAGGCCCCGTAATCGGTCAAGTTGCGAACCTCGCCGTCTACGATCGTCCCGGGGGGATAATTCTCTTCGAGGAGGAGCCAGGGATTGGGAAGGGTTTCCTTGATCCCGAGGGAAATCTTCTGGTTTGCGAGATCCAGGTTGAGGATCATGACGTCGATTTCGTCGCTGATCTGGACGATTTCGGAGGGATGTCTGACCCGCTTGGTCCAGGACATCTCCGAAACGTGAACCATTCCCTCGACCCCTTCCTTCAATTCAACAAACGCGCCATAGTCCGTCATGCTGACGACCTTGCCGCGATAGATCTTTCCGATCTCGAAATCTTTGTCTACGATCTCCCATGGATTGGCGGTTTTTTGCTTGAGACCGAGGCTGATCTTTTCGTTAAGGCGGTCGAAGTTGAGAACAACCACGTCGATCTCATCCCCGACAGAGACGATTTGGGAAGGATGTCGAACTCTTCCCCAAGACATGTCGGTCACGTGAAGAAGGCCGTCGATTCCACCGACATCGACAAACGCGCCGAAGTCGGTGATGTTCCGCACGACCCCCTTGATAATCTGGGACTCCGCGAGGGTGCTCATCAGCTTTTCTTTGAGGGTGTTCCGTTGCTCTTCGAGAAGCACCCTTCTCGAAACGACCACGTTCCGCCGTTTCCTGGTCAGTTTGATGATCTTGAATTCGAGAGTCTGGCCGATGAACTTGTCAAGGTCACCCGTGGGCCTCCAGGTGACCTGGGAAGCGGGAAGAAAGGCGTCCAGGCCGATGTCGACCTTCAAGCCGCCCTTGACCCTTCGGAGGACTTTGCCCTGGACGGTTTCCTCGCTTTCATAGATACGCTGAATCTTTGTCCAGTTCTTGATCCGATCCGCCTTGATCTTGGAGAGGATGGGCATTCCATCTTCCCCTTCCGGCTCTTCGATATAGACATCAAATTCATCTCCGGTTTGGAGATCCTCAATTGTGCGGCCGAATTCTGAAATGGGGATAGAGCCCTCAGACTTGTAATTGATGTCGACCAGGACTCGGTCTCCTTCGATGGCCACAACACATCCCCTAACGACTTCCCCTTCGCCGAAATTTCTAAGGGACTGCTCATAAGCTTTGCTCAAATCTTCCGCATCTTCCAGGTCGAGGCCTTCGAATAGGGGGATCCCGACACCGGCTTCTACTTGCTCGGAAGTTTCGAGGTTTTGAGCCGTCTCTTCGACGGACTCGGTTTCATTGGGTAGTTGAACATTCATAACAACAAAAAACCTCCTGACTGTGATTTAGATTACGGGGAGTTTATGCGAGAAATATGGCATTGTCAAGCCAAATCAAGGGATTTCTCCCGTCTCCAAGCGGGTTTCGGGGCGGTTCCCCTTTCAGCGCGATCTTGCCTAAAGGCGATGAGATGGCTCAGGCGGTGGAGGCGAGGGAGGGCGACGATGGGGGGTGCCGAGGGGAGAATCAGACCTTTACGGTTCGAGGGGGCTAGCCCGCCCACAGGGAGAGCGGGTCCTTCAGGGGGAGGGGGCCGGTGGCCACGAGGGGCTCCCCGTAGTCGACACCGATCAGGGTGCCGAAAAAACGGGCTCGGGCTTCGACTTCGTCGAAGAACTCCGGCCGGGTCAGGTAGGTCTCTTCGCCCTCGTAATCCGGATTGTGGAATTGGGAAGAATAGGCGCGAAGGGCCTCCATCTTAACCTCGAACGTGTCCGAGATGTCTGTGATGCAGCTTGGGATTCGATCCAGGCCCCAGCTCAGGTAGGCAATGGCGCCACGAGGTTGATACCGTGGATAGTGGGTCTGGATCCCTCCCACCCCGGCAAAAAAGATGGCGTCCTTGATGAGGTGATAGGCGTTCCGGTGATCAGGATGGCGGCTTTCTTCAAAGGGGAAAATCACGAGGGTGGGTCTCAACTCACGAATGCATTCGATGACTTTGGAGCGTTGTTCCGGGTTATTCTTGATATCTCCGTCCGGCAACCCAAGGTTGGTACGCTTGGAAATTCCAAGAATCTGAGCGGCACAGGCGGCTTCTTCCCGGCGTTCCTCGATACTGCCCCGGGTGGCGATTTCCCCCTTGGAAAGGTCGGCAATGGCGACGCGACGGCCTTCCAGGACCATCCGTCGGACAGTGCCCCCGACGTGCAGCTCCACGTCGTCAGGATGGGCGCCGAAAACCAAGGCGTCGAAGTGTTTCTCTTCGTTCATTTGAAATGCTCCTGCACACCAAGTCGCCTGTCAGGCGAGTATCTGGATTCGCGTCACTCGAGTTCAACACTTTGGATGCGACTGCTCCCGAGTGAGATGGATTCGAAAAGTCGGTCAATCACTTTCGGTCCATACTTCAAAAGGAATGGGACGATATTGAAAACACGTTCCTGGGGCTTGCCGTCCGGGAAGAGGTGAGCCTGGAGACGAGCCACATGGCGATCGACTACATCCCCTTTCTCTCCGCCGGTTTGGGCCACACGACTTTGGAGTTTCCCGAACTCGTACTCGACCTTTGATCTGAGTTTTTCGGCATATGTTCTCAAACCCGGGTTGAGTTGGGAAAGCTCTTCCCCCAATTCATGCAGTTTCTCGGAAAACTCGGATCGAATGGTATCGACTTGCCGGGCCATGATCCCCGTCTCACCGGCTGAAAGAATGTGCTCCCGAAGTTCCTGCGCGGGCCGCTCCACATCTTCGATCGTCAGCCCGTATTTGTTCAATAATCGACGGGGCTTTTTCTCCAGCAGGGCCAGGCGTGGCCGGGTGACCAGGACCGGCATGGGGAGGTCGAACAGTTCGTGTACGCCGCGAAGCTGGGCCCAGTAAGCCAGTTCTCCCGGTCCAAGAACACACACGGAGCGTGGGAACAGATGAGTCTGGAGAACGGTCCGGAGTGCGACATTCGGACTGAAGAGATTAGGCGCTTCCTGGATTTTGCGGGTCAATTCTGAAAGCTCGACGGACTGCTCCCCGTAGTGCCCCTTTCCGTTGCGTATGGATACTTTCTCTCGTGTCTCGTGAATGGTGGCAAAGAAATTGAGATCGTGCTCCTTCTTGACGATGGCGGGCAGGTAGCCCAACTTGTCCAAGCGATCGCCGGCGCGGCGGATCTCTGTGGTGACTGCACCCTGCTTGGCGAGGTCTTTCGCTATGAAGGGTGCGCAGCGACGGCGAATAAAATTCAGGTGACCCGGAAGGAAGATGATTCCATGCTCCTTTGAGAACGTCGCCATCAATCGCGAGAACCATTCGGTCATATCGCCACCGGGAGAGAGGGTACTCTGAATCGTGTCGGAGGTTTCCTGGTTGACTTCTCCTTTGCAGGCTTCTTCCATCTTCTTGAACCCCTCGAGGAGCTGGTCATCGACGGGAATCCCTAAGCAGGGGACCTTTTCGGAATATTGGCGAGGGTTCCAGGTCCACTGGTTGACAGATTCGTTCGGATCCAGGAAAAACACGCTGCGCACTTCTTCGAAATCGTGGTCATCGCTCACAACCCAGAAGACGGGAACGGCGGCGCGACCCCATTTCTCGCGGATTTCCTGTGCGAGCCTGGCGGCGCCGAGGGCCTTATAAAGAGTGTACAGCGGGCCCGTGAAAATCCCAGGCTGCTGGCCGGTGATAACGGCCACGGTTTCCGGTTTGCCGAGGAGATCGATATGCTGGAGAGCTTTTTCTCCGGAGTCAATTCGCCGGTTGTATTCGCGAACTTCAGCGATTTCTTCCGGAGAAAGAATAGAGTCCGACTCTGCGATTCCCAAACCTGACTGGAGGAATGCACTGGGATCCACCCGGTAGAATTCGCTTACCGAAGCGAAATCATCGATGAAATCGGCTGCGAGCCATCTTTTTGATTTGGTCATGATGTCAAGATTTTCCGGCGATCAGGATCAGTCGAGGGGAATCTGTTTCGTACGGCGAGCCATCGAAGTCACCGAATTCCCGCTCGACGCGAAATCCGACGGAACGGAGCAGCTCGTTCAGCTCGGGATGCGAATATAACCGGACGGACTCGACGTATCTACGCCGAAAGTCCGATCTGATTAGCTCAACCTCTTTGTTGACGCGTTTCCCATCGGCGGAAATCCATTTCTTCTCGTTGATCTGCATCCCTTCCCGGTGTGTGCTTGCAGTAGGAGATAGCGTGGCCTTGATCCGGGACGCGTTGAGAAAGTCGAGCACAAAGTGTCCCTCGGGATTCAGGACGCGCCAAACCTCAGCGAGAACCTGCCGGTCGTCTTCCTCGTCGAGGAAGTATCCGAATGAGCTGAAGAAACTGAATACGACGTCGAAATGCGAAACGAAAGGAAGTGACCGCATGTCCGCCTGGACCAGAAGGAAGGCGTTGGCGCCCGGTTCCAGATTGGCCGGGTTTTCCGGCCGCAGGGTGCTCCGGGCCTTCATCAAGAGGTCACGCGACAGGTCTAAGCAGAAAGTCCGCAGTCCGAAATCGGCCAGGGCAGCGGCGTGCCGTCCCGTTCCGCACGCCAGATCAAGGACGGGCGTTTCTTCCGAAAGGTTGAGGACAGATTGAATAAACCTGGCTTCGTCTTTCGCGGAGGCAATGTCCCGGTGGGCGTAAACGTCCGGGTACTCCGCCTGAAAAGCGCTGAGGTACCAGTCTTCCGGGATTTCTGTGGGAACAGGAGTGTCCATTTGGTTTGTCTCAGCCTTGTGTACTACTCACGGTTAATATGAACCGCCAAGACGCCAAGAGCGCCAAGAAATGAATAAGAGCAACAGAAAACAGAATTACCCACAGAGCACACGGAAGGCACGGAGAAGATAGATGAATCTCAAAGAGATCCTCTGCGACCTCCGTGCCCTCTGTGGTGAGATTCTCTTGTCCATCCTGTTCATCCTGTCAGATTCTGTTCTATGTTCAAAATGCCGAGCCGATCAGGTGAATCTTCATCATGTTCGTGTTGCCTCGGACCTGCAGCGGCGCCCCGGCACTGATGACAACGGTTTCCCCATGCTGGACGAGCTCCTCTTCGAGAAGAGTCCGATCCAGTGATTCGATCATCCGGTCCGTCGAATCGACCGCATCCACAAGAATGGAATGGATTCCCCAGTAAATCTGGAGTCGCCTTCGCACCTGGGGATCCGGGGTCGCAGCGATGATGTCAGCGTTGGGCCGAAGGGATGAGATGATGGCCGCCGTCGAGCCGGACATGGTGAAGCAAACGATAACTCTTGCCTTGAGGTCGGCCGCAGTCTGGCAGGTTGCTCGCCCGATAGCAAGTTCGCGTGCGCTGAGGGCTCTTGTTCTGGAGAAAGCGTTTCGCTCGAGGTGTTTCAGGTCCCGTTCCGTCTGTCGGGCGATCCGCGCCATCATTTCCACCGACTGGACTGGATACCGGCCGATAGCGGTTTCCTGGGAGAGCATGACGGCGTCCGATCCATCGTAAATGGCATTCGCCACATCGGATGCTTCCGCGCGAGTGGGACGATGGTTGGAGACCATTGATTCCAGCATCTGAGTGGCCGTAATAACCGGCTTGCCGATGCGGTTGCAGGCGGCGATCCAGTCCTTCTGGATCGCCGGCACCCGTTCCGGGGATATCTCCACTCCCAGGTCGCCCCGAGCGATCATCACCCCGTCGGCCGCCTCGAGAATTTCGTCCATGTTGTCCAGCGCTTCCGGTCGTTCGATCTTCGCGATCACGGGGATCGCATGATTTTCGGTTCCCATCTGACTTTTCAATCGCTGAATATCGTCCCCGGTTTTGACGAAAGAAAGGGCGACCATGTCGAACCCAAGGCGCAAACCGAAGGTCAGATCGCGAATGTCCTTCTCGGTGGGTGCGGATGCAGACAAGCGGGCCCCCGGAAGATTTATTCCTTTGTTCTCTCGAAGTTCTCCCCCGGAATGGACGCTGCATGAGATGACTCCTTTCGAGATGGACTCGATCCCGAGAGCCAGTTTCGCATCGTCGATCAGGATGGTTCCTCCGGGGGAAACCTCATCGGCGATGGCTTCGTACGAGGTGTAGATTCTTTTGGCATTTCCCGGATCATTTCCGTACGAGAGTTCGACGGAGGCGCCCTCGGCCAGGGTCACCGGCTTTCCTCCTTCGAGAGGCCCGATTCGGATCTTGGGCCCGGAAAGGTCCTGGAGAATGGCCAGAGGGATACCCTCTTCCTCGGCCACCCTGCGCAGCTGGAGATGGTCGTTTTCGTGGTCGCTCTCGGTGCCGTGGGAAAAGTTCATTCTGGCAACGTCCATGCCGGCTCGAAGGATGGATTTCAGGCACTCGGGCGAGCGGGAGGCAGGTCCAATGGTGGCAATGATCTTGGTTCGTTTCACAGATTCGCGGTCCTATATTGGAATAGTGGCTGGAGACCCCACCTGTATATCAGGGAATTCGACGTAAGTCAATGAGTGGCAAGGGGAAGACCTGTCTATCCCGAGGATTTTTGCTTGTGTGTTGGGCCTATCTGTGGTAATTTACCGGCTAATTACGGGGGAGGGGTTAGTCCCCCGCCCTAAAGCGAATAATGAGTTTCCATGAACGGCGGCGCGAAAGTCACCGGGAAGGTTATTGACATATGGTAAGGAGAGGGCTGGAGTTTGAGCAGCCGATCTTGGAACTGGAAAAGCAGATCGAAGAACTGGCTGCATCGAGTCAAAGGCTGTCTATCGATGTGAGTGTGCAACTCGCCGAGTTGGAAGTAAAAAAAGAGGAGCTGATCGAATCGATTTACTCCAAAATGAGTGCTTGGGACCGGTTACAGCTCGCCCGACATCCTTCACGGCCGCACACGCGGGATTTCATTAAGCTGATTTTCGAGGATTTCATTGAGCTCCACGGCGATCGGAACTTTGGGGATGATCGCGCGATCGTGGGCGGCATGGCGCGTCTGGAAGGCCGGTCGGTAATGATCATCGGTCAGCAGAAGGGCCGCACCACGAAAGAACGCGTGGAGTGTAACTTCGGCAGCGCTCATCCGGAAGGCTATAGGAAAGCTTTACGGATGATGCGGCTTGCGGAGAAGTTCGGCCTGCCGGTTGTTTCCTTTGTCGACACCCAAGGGGCGGATCCACGTATCCCGTCGGAGGAGCGGGGTCAGGCCCACGCCATTGCGCACAACCTTCTCGAAATGGCGGGTCTCAAAGTCCCGATCGTGGTGATGGTTATCGGAGAAGGAGGAAGCGGTGGAGCCCTGGGAATCGGAGTCGGGAACCGTGTTTACATGCTTCAGTACGCGGTTTATTACGTGTGCACTCCCGAAGCCTGCGCGTCGATCCTCTGGAAAGATCCGTCGAAGGCTCCCGAGGCAGCACAGACGATGCACATCACTGCCGAGCATCTCCTCGATTTCGGTGTCATTGATGAGATTATCTATGAGCCGCTGGGTGGAGCCCATCGCAAGCCGGAAGAAGCGGCCCACCGAGTGAAGGAGAAATTGATCACGTCTCTTGACGAGCTTTCTATCCTGGACACGAAGCAACTCGTCGAAAACCGATACCGAAAATTCCGGCAAATCGGCGTGTATCAGGAATCGGAAGCTGAGTCCAGTCCCCAACCGGTCCATCCCATCGTGGACCTGGAACGCGCCAATCTTGGGCTATGAGCTCCGGGAGCATCCCAAGGGGACCATTCTTCATGTTCGCGTGATCCCGCGCTCGAACCGTCGAGTCGTTGAACCAGGAGGGGAAGGGGGGATCCGCGTCAGGGTCTGTGAACCTCCGGAAAAGGGAAGGGCAAGCGCGGCAGCGATCGAAGCGATTTCCCAATGGCTTGGGATTCCCAAGACCACGATTGAGCTCGTGGGGGGAGCGCGGTCCCGAGAGAAAGATTTCTTAATTCAAGGCGTCGCGCTCGCAGAACTTCAAGGACTGATTCGTAAGGAAGGAAAGGCTTCAGGAACAAAGGGTGGAAGGAATCCGTCATAGAATAGATGAGGCGGCTAATGCGATCCGAGATCGGGCGAAGCTCTCGCCCCGTGTTGGAATTGTTCTCGGAACGGGGCTTGGCAAGCTGGCAGAAGGCATATGTGAGCCAACATGGATAGATTACGCAGATATTCCCCACTTTCCCCAATCGACGGCGCCCGGGCACGAAGGCCAGCTCGTGTTGGGGACTATTGGGGACTGCCCCGTGGCGGCCATGCAAGGCCGGTTTCATTTTTACGAAGGTTACAGCATGGCCGAGATCACATTCCCGATACGCGTCTTCAAGGCGCTCGGAGCGGGAACTGTGATTCTGACGACGGCGGCTGGGGGAATGAATCCACAGTTCCGGTCGGGAGAGCTCATGGTCATCACGGACCATATCAATCTGATGGGGGCGAATCCTCTCATCGGCCCGAACGACGATGGATTGGGACCCCGGTTTCCGGACATGGCCGAGCCCTATTCGTCCGAGCTGATCGAGATTGCGGAAGGCGAAGCGCTGGAGATGGGACTCCGCGTTCACCGGGGGGTCTATGTGGCCGTGACGGGACCGAACCTGGAAACACGGGCGGAATACCGGTTCCTGCGTACGATCGGCGCGGACGCCGTGGGGATGTCCACCGTGCCGGAAGTGTTGGTGGCGGTTCACAGTGGCCTTCAAGTTCTGGCCTTTGCCGCAATAACGGACGAGTGTTTTCCTGACGCGTTGAAGCCTGTGGATATTGAAAAGATTTTCAGAGTGGCGGGTGAATTGGAACCCCAGTTGACTGAATTGGTAACACGAGTGCTCAACCGGATATGAGGTGAATTTCAATGGCTCTGCTGTGGGTAGCGCGTATCATTTTCGTCATCCTGTGCTCGATCACGGCGTGGCAGCTGTCCGAAATGGTGGGGATGGCTCGACCGCTTAAATACATCATGCCGTTGGTCGGTTTGGTTGCCGGAATCTTGTTGGTGAAATTGGAGAGTATAACCAAGAAGGTACTTCTTCTGCGGCCTGCCCCGTCCGCGGTGGGGCTTGTCCTGGGGGTTTTGCTGGGAGCCGCCATTTCTCAGCTTTTCCTGGACCAGGTGGTTGATAACTTTGCCCTGAGCGTTTCTTTCCGGAATTTCGCCCCCTTGTTTTTGATCGTCCTCTTCGGGTATATCGGCGCAGCGGTGGGGGTCTCGTGGAAACCTCGGACCGACGCGACCAGCAGGATTCTGGCGGGCGGGAATGGAGAAGCATTGTCGCTCCGTGATGTAGGGATCCCGAAGATCCTCGACACATGCGTGATCATCGACGGTCGGATTGCTGACATTTGCGAAACGGATTTCGTCGAAGGGAAACTGATCGTGCCCCAATTCGTTCTGAGCGAGCTCCAGAACATCGCGGATTCGGCGGACCCCCTCCGGCGGGCGAGGGGGCGGCGCGGGCTCGACATCATCAACCGCCTCAAGAACGGCTCGGACCGCTTTGAGGTGGAGATATCGGAGCAGGATTTTCCGGACATCGCGGAAGTGGACGCGAAGCTGGTGCAGCTGACGAAATTGTTGAATGGCAAGATATTGACGACGGATTTCAATTTGAACAAAGTCGCCTCGATCCAGGGGGTCAGGGTTCTCAACATCAATGATCTAGCCAATGCGATGAAACCCGCCCTTCTACCGGGCGATACGCTTCAGATTCGAGTTATCAAAGAAGGAAAGGAAGCCAACCAGGGCGTCGGCTATCTGGATGACGGGACCATGGTCGTGGTGGAGGAAGGAAAAAAGTACCAGGGCCGGGACATGCAGGTCGAGGTGACCAGCGTCATTCAGACTCAGGCCGGCCGGATGATCTTCTCAAAGGTGTCCATGGAGTCCGATGCCAGGAGGGTTCAATCCTCGGCGCGTTAGTTTACTCCCCTCTTCTTTCCATTCCATGATGTCTTCAGACCCATCCGGCAGCACACACATCGGCGTTGTCATCCCTGCGGCCGGCAGCGGAAGCCGACTCGGAAACGACCAGCCAAAATCCCTGATCCCTTTATTGGGGAAATCTCTCCTCGGATGGTCCCTGGAGGCCATTGCGCGAGCAGTGATCTGCGAGGAAATCGTCGTTGCGGCCCCCGAAGGAGCGCTTCAAGAAGCGGCCGCTGCGGTTGACTCGATTGGGCTGCCTTTGTCGCGTGTCAGGGTGATCCCCGGAGGGGACGAGCGTCAGGATTCCGTCCGCCTGGGCCTGGAGGCTCTCACGACGGAATGCGGGGTTGTTATCATCCATGACGCAGCGAGGCCACTGGTTGCGGCCGATGTCGTCCGCCGAAGTGTCGAGATTGCGCTGACCGGCGAGGGGGCGATCGCCGCCGTTCCCGCGAAGGACACAATCATTCAAAGCGACTCGCAAGAATATGTGATGGACTATCCGAACCGCAGCGAGCTCTGGATGGTGCAGACGCCCCAGACCTTTCCCTATCCAGAAATCATTGCCGCTCACCGGAAGGCCGCCGAGCAAGGCCACCATGTTACGGATGATGGGGCCTTGTTCCTATGGGCGGGCGGAAAGGTTCGGATGGTTCTGTCGGACTACACGAACCTGAAAATCACCACGCCGGAGGACCTGCACGTGGCGGAGACCCTCCTAAAGGAAAGACAATGCGAATAGGAAACGGGTTCGACATTCATCAGTTTGCGCAAGGGAGAAAGCTCATTCTGGGCGGTGTGGAGATTCCTCATCCCAGAGGCCTGCACGGCCATTCCGACGCCGATCCGCTTTCCCACGCGATTGTGGACGCCATACTCGGCGCGGCGGGACTTGGGGATATCGGCACGCACTTCCCCGATACGGACCCGCAGTGGAAAAACGTTTCCAGCCAGGTTTTCCTGAAAGGGGCAGCCGGACTAATTGCGGAACACGGTTTCAAGATCGTCAACGTGGACTCGGTCGTGTTGGCGGAAGAGCCGAAGATTAGTCCGTACCGGGAAGAGATGAGAGAGATTGTCGCGGGTTCTCTGGGAATCGCTGCGGACCAGGTCTCGATCAAGGCGACGACAATGGAGAAAACCGGCGCAATTGGACGGCGGGAAGCGATCGCCGCCCAGGCGGTGGCGTTGATCGAGGAAGTGTGACGGAATCATCGAAAGAGATCCTGTTCATCCATAACGGAGCTATCGGGGATTTGATTCTTGCGGAGCCTGCGATCCGGGCGGTTCGTGAGAAATTTGAAGGTTGCAGCGCTTCCCTGCTGGGAAATCCCTCCCGCGGGGAGTTGCTGAAAAAGAGCGGCCTCGTCGAAAGCGTATATGACTTCCACTCTCCGCGATTCGTCCCGCTGTATGGCGAGTTCGATGGGTTGGCGGATCACCTGAAAGGTTTTTTCTGCCGGTTTGATCAGGTCGTCGCCTGGGTATCCACTGTGGGGAATCCGATGGTGGACAATCTGAATAGAATGCTCCCCGGCAGGGTGACAACGGCGGAGCCGTTCCCGTCGGGAGGCGCGCAGCACTGTACGGATTATCTCCTCGATACCGTGGCCCCCTTGGAAGTCTCATCCACGGATGCCGTTCCGCGCATTTCGCCGGACGAAGACTCGGTGAGCGCCGCAGCAGCGTGGCTGAATGAGCGGGAACTGGCGCCCGGCTGGATTGCGTTCCATCCCGGCAGCGGCGGGGGAGACAAGAACTGGCCTCTCGGACGCTTCTCCGAATTGGCGGCTCGGTTGAGAGAACATTCCAGTAATCCGATTGTCTGGATCAGCGGTCCGGCGGAAACCGAAAACCTCCTGTCTTCTATCCAAGAGCAGGATCACGTCATCCAAGACCTTGACCTGCCCGTGTTGGCCGCGTTGTTGCAGTCCGCCTCCCTGTATGTCGGATGCGATTCTGGCATTTCCCACCTGGCCGCCGCTGTGGGGACCCCGACCGTGGTGGTGTTCGGCCCGACGGACCCGAAGGTGTGGGCGCCCCGGCCGGCAGAGATTGTCCATTCGGATGACGGGTGGCCGAGTGCGGATCGGGTCTTTCAGGCGGCCCAGACTTTCATTCTGTAAAAGAAGATATACCGTAGAGGGCGGAGAGGGAGGGGAGGATTAATCCTTCGGGAAGATCTTCTCGCCGGTCTTCCGGTTGTAAAGGTGGATGGCGCCGACGGGGCAGCCTTCAGCGGCTTTGAGGATGGATTCGTCGTCGTTTCCCTTGGGATCCTTCACATAGACGAGCTGCCCGTCGTCGACACCGAAGGTGTTGTAGGCCGCGGACATGCAGACTCCGGCGCCGATACAGACATCGCGGTTACATTCAATTCTCAGCATCCTATCCTCCAAAGAGGCCAGGAACGGTCCCCTTTCGCGTCCGAATCCATTCCAGGCCTTGCCAAAAGCTAGTCTTTATTCGCATATTTTGCGAGTGCCGTCAAGGGGGATTCGCGGAGGCCGGAGGAAGTGAGGTAAGATGGGACAGAGCCCATCTTACGGGGTCGTGCCGAATGCGATTCCCTCTGGTGACATTCACTGGCGGACAAGCCAAGGAGGCAGCGGCAGCCGGCGCGATTATTCGGAGATTCCCGTTGAGATTTGGCAGTTTCGGGCTCTTTTGTGAAGACTAATAATTAGGGTAAATTTGCACTGGAGATACTTTCGATGGATGTGCCCAATCCAGATGAAATCCACGGAGCCGTCAAGGCTCTGTTTGAGACGGCTAGGGATCGTGCACCCGATAGATTCCTTGATGCGTTGGTACCCGTGATCAAGATGAGACCTTCAGGCGAGGTCCTCAATGTTATTCCATACAGCTACGACGGGGAGATGGCCGAGTTGTGCGATTTCGCCAATCAATTCGGGGAGATATTAAGTGCGTTGAAGGACACAAAGAACTATTCCAAACTCCAGATACGAATCAAGGCCCTATTGTACTGCCATATTCTTGAAGCGGACTTTCCGTACTTTGTATTTAACAATCTTTTTCGAGTGATCGAGGAGAAGGAATGCCGTTGGCCGTTCGTGAAGGCGACGACGGGGGGAAAGGAAAGAGAGGTTGAAAGTCCAACGGAAAGAATTTCTGAGTTGAAAGAATACGCCCCCGATGTTGAGCCGCATCTTGGGCTTGTTCTTGATAGGCTCTGGAAAAGGAAGTTAAGGAACGCATTCAGTCATGCGCAGTATTACATCTCAGATGACGGATTTGAAGGGACCAAAGAGACCTATTCACTCGATGAGGATAAGCGAAGGGAACCATACGCCTTTACACATGACCAAGTTCACCAGCTATTCGAGGCGGTGCAGACATACCTGAAGGCATTCATTGAGGAATACAAGGCCCAAGTGAAACCTTATCAGGATGGCGAACCTCATCGGATAAGTACCGGCTTTGTTCAGTGGGATAGATTTCGATGGCTCTGGTGTCAAGAAAACTCTTCAGGGCCTTTTCCAGTGACTTCTGAGCGGGGGAAAACGAGGAACACTCAAATGCACCAGAGAAAAATTGAATCAATTTCAAAGAAATTGGGCGAGATTGCGGAGAATGCCGGCGACGTGTTGTCCCGAGGGAAAAGGCACACACGGATGATGGCTCACAAGGACGTGGCATTCAGTCTGGCAGATGACTGGCTCGACTCTTTTGATTCACTAGTCGAAGAGCTCTATTCAAGAAACAGCTGGGAACGGAAATTTTCAAAACGCTACATTCGTGGTGAACTTCAAAGAATAATAGCCGAGAATCGGAAAAGCGGAGACATTCGGGAAATCTCAACTCTGTTTCACGAACTCGTGACCGAGATCGAGAGCTTCGACACGGAACAAGTCGTTTACATTCCGTTAATCGGAATCCAACTGGAGGTCGACGAAGTCGTAATTGGACCGGTTGTACTCAGGAAGATCTCCGCCGATCGGATTGAGGAAATGACTGACAGGTGCGAGAAGATTGTCGCGGGAACCACTTCTAATGCTAAAATAAAGAAAAAAGCAAACGCGGAAAACCGGGAAACGCTTGAGTCGCTCCGGGGAAAAGTTTGTGCGGAATCACGCATCGTTGCCGAACCCACACGTGCGAGAGAAAAAGCAGGGGAAGCGACACATCAGGTCCTGGACCTCCTCAGATATTCCATCCCCCCCATCTACCGCAAAGACTTCAATGTCGCCGTCGGGATAGAAGGAGAAGCTCCTAGCAGGACGATTCTAACAACGCCAGTGATATCTGCAAAAGGGGAAAGATATTCGATCGCACAGACTGTTGCTGGTCCGGTGTGCCCTTTCAAGGTCGACACCGAGAACCTTTCCAAGATGAAGCGGATCGGTGTGTTCAAGGCATCGCGAATCCTGAAGAAACCCCAAGAGACAAGAACTGAATTCGAGGCTGCAATACTCAGGGGCATTCATTGGTTTGCGGATGCGCAGATACAGGCCGATCGTGATAATGCCTTTCTGAGTCTTATGATTTGTCTTGAAACGTTTCTGACCCCCCTAGAGAAGGAACCTGTTACTGCAGCGATTGCGGAAGGGGTTGCACTGATTCTTGGAGAAAACCTTCAGCAAAGGAAGGGGTGGAAAGGTGAGGTGAAGTCCCATTACGGAAAACGATGTAGGATCTCACATGGCGGGAAGTCCTCCGTGTCGAAAAACGACTTGGCGGCGCTAACTGAAACTGTCGGCAGGTTGCTCATGTGGACACTCGATAATTCGGACAAGTTCGACTCAATACGCTCTCTTCAAGATTGGCTCGAAGATAGAAAGCTATCCTGATGGTATCCCAGTCACGACATATGTCAAGATGTGTCAGCTCTCGGATAGGCATCGCGTGGTCCGCCCGCCCCAATATTGGCTCATTTCTCCTTGCTGTTCAACACATACGAATAACCGCACCCTTGACAGGCTCCTCGGGGCGTGGTAAAATCCGCACAAAATAGAACCTTTCATCTAGAGCGGCTGAGGGACGGGCCCGACGACGCCGCGGCAACCGGGGCAAATGCCCGCCAGGTGCCAATTCCCGCCCCACGTGGGGAGAGATGATGGGTAGCCAAAGCGCATTTCGGGCCCTTCCAGATTTGGAAGGGTTTTTTTGTTGAAGAACCGGGGAGGTACAGAAGACTCGCCGCTGATTGAACGGTTGGCGGCAAGTTATTGGGTATTGAGAGCCCGAAAAAGTTCTCATCTAGAGCGGCTGAGGGATGGGCCCTGTGACGCCGCGGCAACCGGGGTAAATGGGCTTGCCAGGTGCCAATTCCCACCCCGTCTGGGGGGAGATGAGGAGGTCCGAGTCCTGATTCCCTTCCTCAGAGGAAGGGTTTCTCTTATCGGGGCTCCGGCTTAACGGGCCAACATTGAAGGAGGACATCGTGAGTTTTGTTAAAGGACTGAGATGCCGCGAATGCCATCGGGAATACCCGAAGGAGGCCCTCCATGTTTGCGAATACTGTTTTGGGCCTCTGGAAGTTGCGTATGACTATGACGCCATCGGCAAGAGTCTTACCCGGGAAGCGATCGAGTCACGACCGCCGAATATGTGGCGGTACAGGGAGCTGCTTCCGGTGGACGAGGACCCGACGGTGGGGGTCGACGTCGGTTTCACCCCGTTGATTCGGTCGGAAAGGCTGGCCGATGCGCTTGGGGTGGAAGAGCTGTACATCAAGAATGACGCGGTCAATTATCCGAGTCTTTCTTTCAAGGACCGGGTGGTTTCCGTCGCCCTGTCGAAGGCCCGGGAGTTCGGTTTCGAGGTGGTTTCCTGCGCCACGACGGGAAACCTGGGCAACTCCGTGGCTGCCCAAGCGGCCAGCAGCGGGTTCGACAGCTATATCTTCATGCCGGCGGGTTTGGAGCCGACAAAGATTATTTCGACGCTGATTTACGGGACGAAAGTCTTTGGAATAAAGGGGACTTACGATGAGGTCAACCGGCTTTGCAGCGAGATTGCCGGGAAATACAGGTGGGCCTTCGTGAACATCAACATCCGTCCATACTATGGCGAGGGCTCCAAGTCGTTCGGTTTCGAGATCGCCGAGCAACTGGGCTGGAAAACGCCCGACCATATCATTGTTCCGATGGCTGGGGGATCGCTGATCACCAAGGTCGAAAAGGCCTTCATGGAATTCGAGAAGCTCGGGCTGGTCCCGGAAGCGAAGACTAAGATCTACGGCGCCCAGGCGACGGGCTGCGCGCCGATCACGACGGCGGTCAAGGCTGGCCATGACTTGATCCGGCCCGTGAAGCCCGACACGGTTGCTAAGTCTCTGGCGATCGGGAACCCCGCGGATGGGTACTACTCCGTCCAGACGATCAACCGGAGCGGCGGCTGGGGTGAGGATGTGAGTGACGAGGAGATCCTGGACGCGATTCAATTGCTGGCCGAGACGGAAGGAATCTTTGCCGAGACGGCCGGCGGTGTGACGCTTGGGGTCACGAAGAAGCTTCTCGAGCAAGGCCGGATACCCCGGAATGAAAGTATCGTCATTTCGATCACAGGTAATGGGATGAAAACGCAGGAGTGTGTGGTCGATCGTTTGAAACAGCCGGTCGAGATCGAGGCGAAACTGACCGAGTTTGATGCGCTGGTCGAGAATGCGGGTCTTCGGGCGACCTGAGCCGTAAGCGGGCCTTCGTCGAGCGTCTCTGGAGACCGCCTGGGACAACAGCCTGTCTGGTCATTTCTCCACCAAATTGGTATAGTACTCGCATTCGCAGTTTTTCCCCGGGAGTGCTCCAGGCATGGAGATCCAGATACGGAGGGGATCTGGCTCAGTCGCTGTGGAGTGCATATTGGTGAAGGAGAAAAGAGGGATATGGCAAGGTTCGACAGTATCACCAAGAGCATTGGGAATACCCCCCTGATTCAGCTGAACCGTATCGGAGCGGAAACGGGCGCGATAATTCTTGCGAAGTGTGAGTTCCGGAATCCCCTGATGAGCGTCAAGGATCGGATCGGTGCGAGTATGATTGACGCGGCGGAGCAAGACGGGAAGATCAAGAACGGGACTGTTATTATTGAGCCGACCAGCGGAAACACAGGAATTTCCTTGGGCTTCGTGTGTGCAGCACGGGGATATCGACTTATTCTGACCATGCCGGAGACCATGAGCCTTGAGAGAAGGAAGCTTCTGAAGCTGTTGGGTTCCGAGCTGGTCCTGACCCCGGGCGCTGACGGGATGCCTGGGGCGGTTCGCAAGGCGGAGGAACTGGCCGCGGAGACCCCCGGGGCATATGTTCCCCAACAGTTCAAGAATCCGGCCAATCCTGAGATTCACCGGAAGACGACCGCGGAGGAAATCTGGGCGGACACGGACGGGAAAATAGATATTCTGGTCTCCGGCGTCGGTACCGGCGGGACCATCACCGGTGTTGCGGAAGTGATCAAGTCACGCCGGCCTGAGTTCAAAGCAATCGCCGTGGAGCCGGCCCACTCGCCGGTTCTGTCGGGCGGCAATCCCGGCCCTCATAAGATTCAGGGTATCGGTGCGGGATTTATTCCCGATGTGCTGAACATGTCCATCGTTGATGATATTGTCCAGGTGAGCAATGACGAGTCCTTCGAAATGGCCAAGCGTCTTTCCAAAGAGGAAGGAATTCCCGGGGGAATCTCATCTGGAGCGGCGATCGCGGCCGCAGTGAAGGTAGCGGAGCGGGAAGAGAATAAAGGGAAGATAATTGTGACGGTGCTGCCGTCGTGTGCGGAGAGATACCTCAGCACCCCCCTGGCCGAAGATGAATCGTAACTGCTCACGATCGAAGGCAACCTATCGGCTTCGCGAAACTGAACGAGACGTGTCTTTGCCGTTCCGGCCCATTCGACTTCGCTTATGCGGAGCTCTTCTGAGGATCCCTCTCGGAGGTTGCCGTCGAGAGAGGGGATTCGTTGTCTACTCCTGATTGATTGCTTCCGGGCCGTGCGCTAAACTCGCCCTGTTATTGTTGTGTCTTGCAGATACCGTTTTTGACTGGGAACTGTATTTTCAATGGAGCTTTTCCGTCAGAGGGAAGTGCCTTCGTCCGACGGCTCAGCGGGAGCTTCGCCCTCCCATGCCGCATCAAAGAAGGGATCGAGGGAGGGCGAGGCTCCTGCCGAGCCGCACAAGAATGTTCCATTTTCTTTGTAGGGCTCAATAATTGAATCACTGAATTAAAGGAGAGTTAGAACGATGGCTGTCATAGTAAGGATTCCCACTCCTCTGCGGAACTTGACCGGGGGAGCTGAGGAAGTGACGTGCGCTGGGAAGACAATCCGTGAGATCATCGAGAATCTTGAATCCCAGTTCGGGGGAATCAAGGATCGAATCTGTGACGAGAATGGCGATGTTCGGCGATTCGTCAATATTTACCTCAACGAGGAAGATATTCGTTTCCTCCAGAACCTCGACACGGAGGTAGGCGACACGTCCGAGATCTCGATCGTTCCGGCGATTGCCGGAGGAACGGAAAGTGTTCGGAAGGTCTATCTCACCTATCCCGAAACGCTGGTTCGTGAACCGGTCATCTACAATGTGGGCCAGAAGTTCAAGGTTGTGACCAACATACGCACCGCATCCGTTGGGGAGGGATTGGGCCTTGTCGCAATGGAAATGACCGGTTCCGAGCAGGAGCTGGACCGGGCGTTGGCCTATATCGAGGGCCTGGGTATCAAGGTCGAGCCGATTGAGAAAGCGGTGGTCGAGGGATAGGCCTCCGGATGAGATGGCGCTCTCAAGGCAATTTCTCCGATGGACCTGGTGTTTACCCATGAGCAGATTGGGCGGTACAGCCGTCATGTTCTCCTGGCCGATTTCGGGCGGGAAGGGCTGGAACGGGTCCGGCAGGGCTCTGTCCTCTGGGCCGGTTTCTCGGAGGCTGTCATGGAGGCCTCGCTCTACCTTTGCGCCGCCGGTTTAGGAACGTTGGGGGTTGCGTTTCCCGGTCGGATTGAATCCAGCCGCCTTCTTGACCTCAAGTCTCTGAATCCGGACACAAGAATCGAGTTGCTCCCGGATCTCAAGGGAGAACGGGACTACATGGAGCAGCTTCCCCGATTCGGCTTGTGCGCCAGTGCTTCCGAGACGCACCTCACCCTGGCCGGGAAGGGAGCGCGGGAATCGGGCAAGCGGCTTCATGTGGGAGTAGCAGGAAAGACGAGTGTTGTCACGGCGATCTTCGGTGATGGAGGACCTTGTCTCGATTGCTGGCGGGATCGCCCCCGGCAAGGTTACTCGGGAGGCCTTCTCTGGAAGGCCGCGTCGTCTGTCGTGGGGTCACTGCTGGCGTCCCAGATTTTGAAGGATCTGGCTGGGATTGACTTGCCTCCCGGGGACGGAGTTTGCTTCGACCTTTTCGAGGGGACGGCGGAACCCTTTCACATCCCCAGGGACTCGAACTGCCCATCCTGCTCTGAACAGCCCTCCGGCTGAGGTCTCAAGCGGTCAGTCCCGAAACAGTCGGGGATGGGGACTCTTTCGGCCGTTGCGGCGGGAGAATCCGCTGCCCTGTAGCCGGGCCGGCTTGAAGGAGGCGATTGCCACCGTCGGAATAGAATATGGCCATTAATGGGACGGCATACCCGGCGCGACAGAAATTGGCCCAGGCCAAGGTGCTTGTGGTAGGCGTCGGCGCGCTTGGGTCGGCCGTCGCAAGCCGACTGGTCGAGGCAGGTATCGGAACGCTCGGATTAGTAGACGGCGACCGCGTTGATATTACCAATCTGCACCGCCAGTTGCTGTTTCGGGCCGAGCACGTCGGAAGATGGAAGGTCGAGATCGCGGAATCGGTTCTCAGGCAGGTCGATAGCGAGGTCACCATCCAATTGTGGAGGGAACGGCTGGTTCCGGAGAATGTTGAGGAATTAATTGGTCCATTTGACATTGTTGCCTGCTGTGTGGACAATTTTCCTGCCCGTTACCTCCTCAATGATGTCTGCTTTTTCGCCGGAACGCCCGTCGTCGACGGGGGCGCGATTCAGTGGCAAGGTCAGCTGACGGTTTGGGCCCCCGGCAGCGGGTGTTTGCGGTGCATACTTCCAGAAGCGCCGGACCAGGCGACTTCTCCGACTTGCTCGCGGGTCGGTGTGCTGGGTCCCCTTTGTGGCGTAATCGGGAATCTGCAAGCGGCGGAAATCATCAAGCTCATCACGGGGGAAGGATCTCCCCTAATCGGGCGGGTGTTGGCAGTGGATATGAGGAACATGGAGTTTCATATGGTGGAAGCGGTTCGCAATCCGCGGTGTGCGCTTTGCGGCGACGACCCGGAGATTCAGGACATTGCGGCGGCTTGCGAGGGATTTGGCATTTCTGAATAGGGTGAACGATGGGAAAAGCACAAACCAAAAAGACTAAACCGCGCACTCGAGTGCGGCCACGTGAGCTGAATCTCAATGAAGAGATGGATCGGCTTCTGGCAAAGCGGCGGATATTCGTTTTTCACGATCTGGATGAGCCGATGGCCGCCAAGATCACAGAACAGGTGCTTATGTTGGAGGAAGACGATCCCAAGCGCGATATCGAGATCTATATCAACAGCTTTGGCGGAAGCGCTTACAGTGCGATGGCTTTGCACGACCTTTTCCGGATCGTGAAGCCGGATATACGAACCGTTGTGCTGGGGTCGGCGGCCAGTGCGGCGGCTTTCGTGGCTGCTTCCGGGACCAAGGGGAAACGTTGCGCAGGGAAAAACACAACGTTCATGTACCACCAGTTGAGCTGGGAAGTGGACGCCAAAGTGAAGGATATGTCGGTCAAGACGGCGGAGGCTGTCCGCCTGAACGATTTGATGGACAGAATATTCAGTGAGATGACTGGACAACCGCTGAAA
>SDBV01000034.1_pt1 | contig 126642 bp, 112 predicted proteins | sample 2277081 | NCBI WGS metagenome assembly SDBV01 (sample SAMN10402039, study PRJNA504765) | marine sediment metagenome | isolation source: marine sediment core GS10_PC15, 223 cmbsf | place: Arctic Ocean: Southern Knipovich Ridge | collected 2010 | reverse complement strand
GACAGATTCCGTTCCATCAGCGGCCTGAGTGAGCTGGGCCACATGGTTGACAAACACCGCCACGGTTATCCGGCGGATGCTGCCGGCGTTCTGGACCTCGTGCATGGTTGTTTCATTAACTTCGAAATTGGTAATAGTGTTTTCACTGGTGGTGGAATTTGCCCCATTATTTTCAGTCTGAACCGTTTCTCCACGCTGCTCGCCACGCACCACGGTGTTACTGGGGTCGAACGTACGAATCGTCTGGTCCATCATTTTAAAATCGATTTCGGCCGAGACCCTGACCACGGCGTTATTTTTGCCCAGCACACCGTTTAGCGCGGACTGGGCCTTGTTGGTCAGATAGTCCTCCATGCGCTGGCGGAGCTCAAGCTGGCTGGCGGTCAACCTGACCATGGGATCCACCGATTCGATGGAGGAGAGCATATTGCCGTAGGAATCTATAATGGTGATCTGAGACGTTTCAAGGCCCTCGATTGAACTGGCCACCAGATTTGAGATACCCCTGATCTGGAGTTCATCAAGCTCGGCGGTAGGTTTGAGTTTGAGCATCACGCTGGCGGTGGGCATGTTCTGATCCTCGCTGAACAGCCGTTCCTCGGGGATCACGATATGCACGCGCGCCTTGTCAATACTGCGCACGGTTTCGATTGAGCGTGACAACTCACCTTCCAGCGCCCGGCGGTAGTTGATCTTCTGGACATAATCGGTGACACCGATATTGACCTTGTCGAAAATCTCGTAGCCCACCCCACCGGAGCGGGGCAACCCCTTGCCCGCCAGAGTCAGTCTGGTTTCGGGCACCCTTGAACTGGGCACGAGGATAACGGTGCCGTTCTGTTGCATCTTAAGCGGAACCTGCAGGGCTTGCAGTTCCATCACGATGCTGTTGGCATCGTCTTCGGCCAGGCCGGAATAGAGCACCTCGTACTTGGGGCGCTGGACCCAGATCAACAGGGCGATCATGCCCACAACAGTGGCGAAAGTCACCCCTACCATGGCGAAGCGCTGGTTGGGACTGAGCTTTCCCCAGACCTCGCGGGCCTGTGTCAGGAAATTCTGGAAGAATTCGTTCATCGATCGCTAACCCTTTGCCTGTAATATTAGAGTAGAATCTCTATATTATTAAAATCAGACAGACATGCGCTTGATTTCCTGGTACGCGTCCAGCATCTTGTTGCGCAACTCCATCAGGAGTGCAAAGCTGGTGCTGGCTTTCTCCACCGCCACCATCACATCGTGGATATTGCTGATATCACCAGCCATGAACATGCGAGTTTTCTCGCCGGCGTCTTTCTGGGCCGAATCCACGTCATAGACAAAATGACGGATTGATTCGCGGAAAGAAATTTCGCCGGTGCTCTGTCCCAGTTCCTTGAGCGTGTCCTGCTTCAGTGGCCGGGGAGCGATCTGCTCGTCCAAGCGTAATTCCGGCCGGTTGGCCTGGATACGGAAATCAGCCATCGTCGCTAGCTCCTTGCCTGCGTTCTAGCCGGCTCAACCATTGAGATCCAGCTTGTCACCTACTGTTCCGGGCTCGCGGCTGACAATGCTGCCGTTGAGCTGGTACAGCCTGTAATTACCTGACTTGATCACACTGTCGGGAACGTCGTTTTGCAGGCCGGGCAAAGTGGAGTAGACCACTCCGGAAACGGGGCTGGACGGAATAAACACGTCCGCTGCCGGCGCCTGAGTCACTTCGGGTTGAACTACCCGAGCTGCCTGCTCAGGCGCGGGAGCCACTTCCTTTGCCGGAGCGGACCGCCTGCCCTGCTGGACCTGCTGAATATTAATATTGTTAAAATATGGCAGAACTCTCATCTACCATCGCTCCCGCCGGACAACACCCCGTCCAGGCTCAGAGAGTGAATCAGATTTCCAGCGCCTTGCGGTTCATGTCCTTGGCCGCGTTAAGCGCGGTCAGGTTGGCCTCGTATGCACGGGCTGCGCTGATCATATCCACCATTTCGGTAACCGTATTGATATTAGGCTTGGCCACATAGCCCTGCTCGTTGGCATCCGGGTGAGAAGGATCGTAGACCAGCCGTGGGGGCATCTGGTCCTCGGCTATCTCGACCAGCTCGGTTCCGCTGGGTACGGGGACGTTGTCCGTGATCGGTACGTCCTCGAAGTGATTCCCCGAGGTCTGCTGGAGCCCGATATCGTTTTTCACAAATTTAGGGAACACTGTCGGATCGGCTTCTTTAGCCACGATAAACTTGCGGCGATAGGGTCCGCCCTGATCGGTGCGGGTCGTTTCCGCATTGGCGATATTCTGGGCGATTGTATTCATCCGGGTGCGCTGCAGGCTCATGCCCGAGGCGCTGATATTGAGACCGCTGAAAATTCTATCCAGTGCCATCTGTCAACTCCGTCATCGGGTTCAGGATGAGACATCTCCGCGGATTGCGCTGCGCAGACCGCTGAAAGTGCGATTGGCCATCCGCGAGGCAAAATCGAACGACAACTGCGCCTGGGCCAGCCTGACCATTTCCACGTCGATATCCACGTTGTTCACACCGGAATGGAGATCCTGGTCAGCTGGCATGTAAACCACCGGTTCCAGCTGATCCAGAGCCCCGGCTCCAATTTTAAAATGCTGGTCGTCGGTCATCCGGCCCTTGATTCCCTTCTCCAGTTCCAGCGCACTGCGCAACTCGTCCTCGAACTTGACTTCCATTCGCCGGAAGCCGTGTGTATTGACGTTGGCGATATTATGGGCAGTCGCCTGCTGACGAAGCGCATAGGTGTCAAGCCCCTTATGCAGAAGCGGCAAATTAGTTTGCTCGAACAGAAAATTATTCAACATCTGAGGGGCCTCCCGGAAAAATCGGCGCTGAACGATCCGGCTTCATTTCTCGTATACCACTGATGGTACGCACGTTACATTCAGCCAACCGGATAACTCAAAATATTCTCCTACCGGCATCTATTTCCACAGCACGACGAAAATGCAACATCCATGCCATCAATCCGCACAGGCGACTCATTGGCGGTTATATATTTAATCATACAATTACCATTAGTGCTTTCGTTAATCGGACACATTATATATCAGTTGTTATATTAGGACAGTATTACTAGTCACACATGACTCTATTATATTCCATAACTGTTTATGCTCATATGCTTAATTTTTATTCGTGGCACCCCTTGCCCTAAATCCGTAGATTGGTTATTTTGTCAATAGGTCACTTTTAGTTTTGTCAATAAACAGTTCTCAGTCAGAGATCAAATTTCATCTATTTACTGTGCATACCTGACTACTGTTAGGAATTGACTCTATCAGGGGAGCAGCAGAATGAGTGACATGATGACTATCCTGTTGGCAGGTGTGGAAGAAATAGCCAAAAACATGAAAGGACAGGCAGAATCCAATCCTGGCAATTTGGCTCGGGACAGAAACCTGGAGCAGAAAGTGGATGAGTTGGCCGGTAAGGTAGATAGACTGCTGTACCTGCTGAACGGCAAGCTGGGGGATTGGCTGGCTACCGCTAAACCGCAGAGTAAGCGGATGATGGATATCAAGCAGCGCATCGGAAATATAATAAGGCAACACCCGGAAGGAATAAAGCCGCCCCAGATCGCTAAAATATTAGGCACCAGGGTTCAGAATCTCTATCCGCACCTTAAATACGCGGTGCAGCATAAGCAGATTGTCAAAAACAAATCCGGGATGTACCTTCCAGCCAGCAAGTAATAACATTTAGCCTGCTGCTCTACGGAAAAAGCAAACGCCCGCTCAGCCTTTATCTCAGGCCGAGCGGGCGTTTATTTTCATGCATTTATTATTTGATGATTCATCCACCGATATTACTCATCGTAACCGGACTCGATCTCGTCGGCCAGATGCTGGCGTTCTTTCCTGTCCTTCATGGTAGCGCTGGGATCGAAAGTTCTGGGCCCCTTCTCCCCTGTTTGCTCTTCGGTTGGGTCTTCGATACTATCGGACTTGAACAGAGTGAGCAGCATACGAAAGTCGGTAAGCTTGGCCCTGGCCTCGTCGAGAAGCTGGTTGGCCTGCTGCAATTGCTGGCCAGTGATATCCTGGAACTGCATTTCGTTCATGATCTCAAAAGCTTCCATCTGGATTTCACCTTCGAGCGCCTCCAGGCTGTCCGCTAATGCAGTCAGTGCGATTTTATTTTTGCACTCGTCAATTTCCTGAATACTACTTTTCAATTTGGCCAACTGCCCGAAAACATCGTTCTGCTTCTCGCAGATAGTGTCGACTCTGTTCAGCACACTCTGAACTGCATCCTCAGTAGATTCGTTCACCTTGTTGATCTGCTCGGTAACCTTGGATAAAACATTTTCCGAGCAGCTGTTCAACCGTTCCCGGGTACCTTCCAGATCAGAAAGAATGGTGGTGGTGAAACTTTTCATCTGCTGGAACAACTCCCGCGATTTGACTATAGTTTGATCGACTTGCTCCATGCGGGCCGCGTCACCGGCACTCTCGTCCTTGAGTTCCTGCAAGCTTGCATACAGATTCTTGGCTGCTTTTTTTAGCAGGGAGATACTAGCAGCCTGCTCCTTGCTTTCGCCCATTAAGCCCCCCATTTATCCCATTTAAGGGAAACGGTTACATCCTATGGAATCCTGATACCTTCCCCGGAGTATTCATTCAGCTTATTGCGCAACGTACGAACACTGATACCGAGGATTTCGCTGGCCCGGGTCCGGTTATTATTTTCACAGGTAAGAGTTGATAAGATTAGCTGTTTTTCCATCTCCCTCAGAGTCACTCCCGGACCCACACCTTCAAGTCCGCCCATTCCGACGCTTTCCACTCCATCGTGATCGAAACTGAAATGACGTTCATCAAGGTGCTCATCACGACAGAGCACAACAGCGCGCTCGATATGGTTTTCCAGTTCGCGGACATTGCCCGGCCAGTCCTGGGCCATCAGCTTGTCCATTGCCGCATCGCTGATACTGCTGACTACACGCCCGTTTTCCTCGCTGTACTTACGCAGGAAATGGTCGGCAAGCAGGACGATATCCTCCTTGCGGGCACGCAGTGGGGGCATGACTATCGGCACTACATTAAGACGGTAATAGAGGTCCTCGCGGAATTTGCCTTCCTTGACTTCCTCCTTGAGTTCGCGGTTGGTGGTGGCGATCACGCGCACGTCCACACTGAGGGGATTGGGGTTACCCACCCGCTCGAACTCCCGTTCCTGCAGCACACGCAGCAGCTTCGATTGCAGGGGCATGGACATTTCACCGATTTCATCGAGCAGCAGACTGCCGGTATGGGCCAGTTCGAAACGGCCCTTGGTGGTACGGATAGCGCCGGTGAAAGCGCCTTTCTCGTGGCCGAACAACTCGCTTTCCATCAGGCTCTCGGGCAGGGCGGCGCAGTTGACCTTGATAAACGGCTTGTTCTGACGGTCACTGTTATAGTGGATCGCACGGGCGACAAGCTCCTTACCTGTACCGCTTTCGCCGAGGATCAACACGGTGGCCCTGCTGGGAGCGATCATCTCTATCTGATCGTAGACCTCACGCATCACATCACTGACGCCGACGATAGAGCTGAAAGTATACTTATCCTTCAGTTGATTACGGAGCTGGTTATTGTCGTTGCGCAGATTACGGTTCTCGTCACGCAACTGCTGGCGCTCAAGTGCGCGGTCTACTACAATCTCGATCTCATCAGCGCTGAACGGCTTGGTGATATAGTCGTAGGCGCCCATCTTCATCGCCCCGACCGCGTTCTCAATCGTACCGAAAGCGGTGATCATCACCACTTCGGTCTCGCTATTGATCTTCTTCACCTCTTCCAGCACTTGCATACCGCTTGTTTCAGGCATCCTGATATCGCTGATAACAAGATCATAGTACTCGCTTTTAGCTTTTTCGATCGCCTGTGAGCCGTTGCCAACCGCATCGACAACGTACTTTTTTCTTTGCAGGGTTTCGACCAGGAAATCCCGCATCAGGGGCTCGTCATCAACGATCAGGATTCTTTTAAAATCCATCCGTACCCCTCTTCAAGGACAATAAGGTAACAGAATAGTAATTTTAGTTCCCACATCCTGCTGGCTTTCCACATGTATTATGCCGTTCTGCTGCTGAATCATCTTCTTGCTGATCGCCAGACCCAGGCCGGTTCCATCCTCACGCGTTGTGAAAAACGGATTGAATATCTTCCGCTTAACCTCTTCTGTCATGCCAACGCCCTCATCCTCAATCATCAGCTTTATCGTCTCCTCCGGCAGGCTTTCGATCCTGTGCCCGCCACCGTTGCGGCAGCGGGAAATCCTGACAGTGAGGCAGCCACCTTTATCCCGCATGGCATGCAGCCCGTTCTGGAGGATATTCAGCAGCACCTGCTGCATCAGGCTCGGGTCGATTCTGGTGTTGAGCGCGCCGGCGGGGAAATCACGATGGATGCGCACCGGCAGGGTCCTGCTCTCGATTTCAACTTCCAGGTACGCCAGCACTTCGTTTACATACTCGGTTAGATCGGTCTGGCGAAGATCGGCTTTGATCGGACGTGTATATATCAAAAGATTGGTGACGATTTTATCCAGGCTGGCCACACCCTCGATAATCTTCTTTACCAGATTACGCCGCGGATCATCGTCACCCAGATCCCGCTCAAGCAGGGCGGCAAACCCGCCGATACTGCCCAGGGGATTGCGAATCTCATGGGCCACGTTGGCACTCATCTCGCCAAGAGCACTTAGTGTGCGGGAGCGGGATACTTCCTCACGGAGCTCATTGATCGCTGACAGGTCTGTGAGGATTTCAAGCGCTCCGACCAACTCGCCCTCACTGTTGCGTACCGGGCGTACCAGCGACTCGGCCGGAATCATCGCACCCTCACCCCGGTCAATCCTTATTTCCTCGCGCTCCCCGGCGACCCCCGCGGCGATACGCTTGAACAGGCCGCCTGCTCCAGTGTTGCCAGCGATAAATAACAACTCGTCATAGGTCTTCCCCAAAACGTCACAGCGCTCATAGCCGGTGATCCGCTCAGCCGCACGGTTAAACAGCACCACGCAACCATCGGTATCGACAGCCATTATTCCGCTGACAATATTTTCCAGCGCTCCGCTCATACAGTTTTCCTGTACAGCGGATAACGCTTGCGTTCCCGAATCGTTGGGTCGGAGGCTCATATTCTGTCCAGAAGTTCTTTTTTCTTCCGGTTAAATTCTCCGGAAGTAAGTATTCCAGCCTTACGCAAGATGTCCAGCTTACGGATTTTTTCGAACACATCGTCTCCAGCCTCTTCCGTCACCGGATCCTCCGGTACGGAGCGTACTCTAGAAACAGCTTCAGTTCCATCCCCGTCATCCTGAAGACTGGAGAGTTCCGGAATCACCACTTCCTCGGCTGCATCTCCAAATGCGGTCACCTCCCGCTGGAGCCGAGACACCTGTTCCGCACTTGTGCGCAACGCTCTGCGCAACGAGATGTTCTCCACCGCGTGACGGAACCGGACACTGACTTCCTCTAAACGAAACGGCTTGACAATCACGTCGAAAAGCTGCCGGCTTTCCAGATAACTGGCCTCACGCGCCTGGGCGGTAACCAGAAACACCAGCGAATCCGCTTCAATTGCCTGCAGGCTGGTGATAAGTTCATTGAGCGGCTTGTCACCGATTTTATCACTGACCACAGCCAGCCGGAATTTGCTCTGTGGGACAAGCTTTAACGCGGCCGTTGCGGTTTCGACAGCGAACACCTTGAATCCCATATGCCTCAGATGGTTTCCCAGCAAATCCCTGGTCAGCAACTCGCTGTCAACCAGCAATACGTTTTCCTCAGGCATCTGGCAAAGTCCGCTGATTGTTAACCGGGCAAAGGCAATCCACCGGTTGGATTATTGCTCGCCTCCGGAGTCCTCTTCCTCGCCCTCTTCTTCGACATCCGACTTGCCACCGGTGGCTTCTTTCATAACCAGGCGCTTCAATTCGATCTGATCCTCATCGAGCGCAACCACGATCCGCCGCTGACGGGACTCTATCTTTCGCACCTGATCGTTAATCCCCACCAGCACTCCCGGCCACATCGTCTGCAGGACATATATTTTGCGCTCGATACCGAACTGATCGATAAACTTGGTTTCAAAATCTTTCTGTTCAGCTACTACTTCTTCTTTAATTTCTTCAAGCTTCTTTGCCTTAGTGATAATATTTGTCAGTTCTTTTTCCTTCTCGGCGGGGAACTGCGGCAGGCGCTTTTTAAGCAGTTCCAGAAATTCCATGCGTTTGCGCAGCTGCTTCTCTTCATCAACAAATACTTCCAGTTCCTCGTCCAGTTGCTTGGCCTTGAACTCGACATCGCCTTTGACGATCTTGCCAACCTTAATCTGAGTCTTGGTATCACTGATAGAACCGATATTCTTGGCGCGCACGCAACTGCCGCTGAATACGTTGCTGCCGGCAATCATGCCCCGGTCACGCAGGGCGATTACATCCTTCTCGGCATGGATTACGCTGTTAAGGATATAGCTTCCGACTTCCACGTCCTTGCCCGCACTGACCACGGCTTCCTGGATAAAAAGCGCCTTGACTGTCTTGCCGGCGACTATCTTGGCTTTTTTCTCCTGCTGGGTACCGATAATTCCCTTCTTAACTTCCACGTTGCCGTTGGTGGAGACCAGTTCAGCCGCCTCGACAGTGCCTCGCACGACAATGCTGCCTTCGGTGTGGACACTGAAATCGGCCTTGACGTCGCCGTTAATCACCACGTCACCCGGGTAGGAGATATTGCCGGTGGAGAAGTCCACGTTGGCCTTGACTACGTAGACATTCTCAACAGTCAGCACTTCGCCTTCGATAAAAACGTTGCCGATCATAGATGCAAACAGCTGAAGCCCATCCTCGGACAAGTAGGTATTCTTGCCCCTGGGGAGCGGAACATCCTCGCCGGGACGCGCCTCGATCATCCTGCCGGTGACAGAAAAACCATCCTCGCCCTCAGTGGGCGGTTCCTTGACAGCCAGCAATTGATCCTGGTCCACAATTTTGATCAGGTTGATATTGCGGAAATCCACTGAACCTTCATCGGTGATCATAGGCTTGGCGGTTTTATCGAGATCGATCAGTATCTTGACCGTCCCATCCTTGCCGTTGTCCACTTTCTTGCCCTTGGCCACAACGGCGTTGCGTACCGGCTGACCGGCTTTGAGCAGCTTGGCGATCAGTTTCTCGTTGATCCCCTTCTCGATTCCGTACTCATACAGCTTATAGAGCACATCATTGACAGTAATTTCAGCCAGACCTTCCGGCACCCCCAATGAGAGATAGGCCTCCATCTCGTTTTCAGCGATACTGGCGCTGATATACTTATCCTTCAGCGTATCGTAGCGCTCGAAATACTCGGCTATCTTGATCGCTTCGCCGGTGGCCGTTTCCCACACCTTACGGATCGCTTCGAAATCGCCGTTAACCACTCCCTTACGGATGATCTCGCGGCGCACGTCCTCGAAGCTGAAATTTTTCTTAACATCGGCGAAAAGCGCCAGATAGACACCATCCTCACGCTGCTCGAATTTTCCAACTTCAAGGTCTGTGATCAGATTACTATCCATAAAACCCAGCAGAGTTGATTGATCGGCATTGGAAAGCCGGTGCTCAAACGCTTTCCAGAATCTTGTCCATCTTTTCCTTGAGTGTCTGCGGCGTGAACGGCTTAACAATATAACTGTTCACTCCGGCTTTCATCGCTTCGACAATATCTTCCTTGATACTCCTGGTCGTCACCATCAGAATAGGCAAACCGCTAAATTCGCCTCCCCTGACTTTAGTTACAAAATCCAGGCCGCACATGTTCGGCATGTTCCAATCGGTAATAATAAAATTCACGCCGCTCTCGGTTTCGAGCTTGGCGTAGGCGTCCGCTCCATCTTCCGCCTCAACAATATCCTCATGTCCGTTTCTTTTTAGCGTATTGACTATGATCCTGCGCATAGTCGCCGAGTCATCAACAACCAATAACTTGAGAGGCATACCTTTCCTCCTTCAGAGCCAGTTCTGTACTATACCCTGAAATCACCTGTTGCGACAGCGTTTTGGCAGACACTCCACCACGAATCGAATAATTACCTGAAATTATTACCTGGAATAACACTCTTACCCGATATTTCGCCTCGGAAGCGGATAACAAACATTTCAATTTACATGCTCAGACTGGATAGATCAAGAATGAGATTAGCTAAAACGGAATTTTTTTCCATATCAACCGGAAAAATTTACTCTTTCTCCAGTTTACTCTGCGAAACCGATTCAATTTTTTCCAGCGCTTTCCACAACATCGAGTAGTCGCTGCGTGCATTCCAGACCAACCAGCCTACCCCGCCACCCTCATCCGCGGCCTGCATTTGCTGTATCAAATAATCCTCGCCGTAATAGGGAGATTTATAGTTGAAATTCTGGATATACGGCTGAACGCCTGTATTGCGCTTTCCTTTGCGGGCGGCGGCCTTACGCGTTCCCTCGAGAACAATATTGTAGGCGCGCAATGGCCCGTAATCCTGTTTGAAATCATCGGGAAAATGAGAAGAATACAGCATCGGGCAGATCACATCGGCCCAACTGGCGATCTGATCATAATCCTGACCGATCCAGTAATTGCGATCGGCCTTAAGCCACGGAATCCAGCCAAAAACATCGGCAGCCAGCGACACTCCCGCCTTGCCGGTAACATTTCTGACCTTGGAAAGCAGCAGACCGATAATCTCGGCCTTGTTCAGCGAATCAATCGCCACGGGGTAGTAACAGCGCTCCGTGGGCCCGTCCGAGGGAAAGCGGATGTAATCTAACTGGATCTGGTCGAATCCGAAAGCAACCAACTCAGTGACTATGCTGGTGATATATTCGTGGACTCTCTCATCCATCATGTTGGCCCAGGTCTCACCATTGTTCTGCTTCCAGGGAAAACCGGTGGAATTGTCGAGCACGGCGTACGGATAGGCTCCGTTCTCAACATACTCAGAGAGCAGCGGGTCCTTGAATGTTACCACCCGCGCACAGGCTATCAAACCGTTGTCATGCAGACGTTTCACCAGTGCCGCTGGGTCGCTGAGGCGGCCCGTACCGGAACCGATTTTCCTTGCCACGGGATGTTCGCTGCGCCAGGAGAGATAGCCACGGTCATCTTTCATGTCCATCACGAATCCGCCAATTCCATGCTGCTTTGCCCTGGCGATATACTTCTCCATCAAAGCGTCTTTCGCAATTGCTCCGCTGCTGAGGTAGATACCGTTGTAGCGAAGGGCCAGCGGGTTTGATGCCTGCTCCAGCGTGTCGCGGGCGGCGCTATCCTCCGGCTCGTGAGCATGAATCACGGTATCGGCTGGCGATGCCAACGAGTCAACAGCCGTCATCGTATCAGCAGTAGTGGCAACCATGCTGTCAGGGGCTATCGTACCGGTGGCCGTCCCGGTGGCCAAAGTGTCAGGAGAGAACAACGAATCGACCTCCACTGTCCGGTCCACCTCCGCCACAACCACGGTATCCACGGCCACTGAGCTGTCCACGGCTTCTGGAATCAAATCCGCTGCCACCGTACCGGAATCGGGCACGGCGACAGGATCGGGGCGGTTTACGGCGGTACTTGCCGTCCGCGAGGCGCAGGATAATATCAGTGCGCAATAAAAAAGGGCTAACAGTAAACCGAGTTGGTATCGGTAAAAAAATCTCAAGCATTCACCTCCCGCCGGATGCAATCGATAGATTCGGCGGTAACGGTTACAAGAGTGGACAACTCCTCAGTGCTGAAAGACAGGTGCGGCATCAGCACAAGCACCTCGCCCAGGGGACGGAGGATCACTCCCCGTCGCCTGGCCTCCAGAATCACACGTTTGGCAAAGCGCACTTCCGGAGCGAACGGCTCCTTGCTCCTCCGGTCCGCCACCAGCTCTATTGCGGCTATCAGGCCACACTGCCGGACCTCTCCGGCAACTTCCAGAGGCTCCACTTGCTCTTTCAAGGCCCGTGCCAGAAATTCGATTTTCGGCTGGATGTTGCTGATCACCTGTTCTTTTTCGAACACTTCCAGATTGGCCAGCGCGGCCGAGGCCGCCAGCGGGTTGCCCGTGTAGGAGTGGCCGTGGTAGAACACTTCCGGTTTCTCCGGCGTTCCCAGGAAACGCTGGTAAACCTGAGCGGTGGTCAGCGTGGCGGCCAGTGGAAGGTAGCCGCCGGTGATCCCCTTGGCCAGGCAGAGGAAATCGGGGCTGACATCCTCGTGCTCGCAGGCGAACATCCTGCCGGTGCGGCCGAACCCCACCGCCACTTCGTCGGCCACCATCAGCAGCCCGTACCGGTCGCACAGCTTTCGCACACCCGCCAGAAATCCCGGCTCGGCGGTAATTATTCCCGCGGCTCCCTGCACCAGCGGCTCTATAACCAGTGTGCCCGCACTGTCGGCATGGAGCTCGATAACTCCCGCCAGATCGGCCAGGCACTTGTCGCGGTACTGCTGACGGGACAACTCTCCCCCATCCCGGTAATAATGCGGGTAAACCGCGCTCTCCACTGGAAAGAGCAGGTCGCTGAACGTGCTGTGAAAGAGGTCGATTCCGCCGGTGGACACCGAGCCGATAGTGTCTCCGTGGTAGGCGTTGCGGAACGAGATAAAACCCGTGCGGCGTCTCTCGGCTGGATCAGGACTGAGCTTGCGGTACTGATAGGCCATCTTGATCGCCACTTCCACCGCCGTGCTGCCATTATCGGAGAAGAATACTTTCTCCAGACCCTCCGGCGCGATTTGCGTCAGCGCAGCGGCAAGCCGGGCCGCCGGGACATTGGTCAGGCCCAGCATCGTGCTGTGGCAGAGTATTTCCGCCTGACGCCGGATAGCCGAGATGATATGCGGGTGGCCGTGCCCGTGAAGGATCACCCACAGCGAGCTGACACCATCCAGGTAACGCCTGCCGTCCGTGTCTATCAGGTACGAGCCCTCGCCACGCTCGATCACCGGAGCGCCCTCCTGCTCCCAGAGCAACATCGGCGTGAACGGGTGCCAGAGGTGGCGGTAATCCAACTGTGCGGGACTAAGGTCAGTTTTCTGCATATGGTTTCAAACCCATGTCTTTAAGCATTTTAAGATCAGCGGCCGTATCGCGGCCGGTAGTGGTCAGGTAGTCGCCAGTGAGGATACCGTTGGCCCCGGCCCAGATCACCAGCGGATGCAGGTCTCCCAGGTTGTGTATCCGGCCGCCGCAGACTACCAGGTCCCTGTCGGGCATCAGCAGCCTGAACGCGGCGATAATCCGCAGACAGGTTTCCGGCGTCAGGTTCGAGGCCCCTTCCAGCGGGGTACCTTCAATGGGATTGAGAAAATTGAGCGGGATACTGTCCACCCCAAGTTCGCGCAACTCCAGTGCAAGCGCCACCCGGTCCCTGTCGCTCTCGCCCAGTCCGAACAGGCCCCCCGAGCAGACCCTGAGTCCAAGCTTTTTGGCGGTGCGCACCATCTCCAGACGCTCGTCGTAACAGTGAGTGGTGCAGATTTCCGGGAAAAATTCGCGGCTGGTTTCCAGATTGTGATGGTAGCATTGCAGGCCGGCGTCTTTCAGGCGGCGAAGGCTTTCCTCTGAGACCCTCCCCAGACTGGCGCAACGTTCCAAGTTACCTGTTTCGGAGATTTTCTTCAGCGCACTCTCCACCCCGGCAAGGTCTTTTTCAGTATTGATTCCCCCGCCGCTGGTGACAATACTGAACTCGCCCGCACCGGCCTTGTCCGCCTGGCAGGCTTTAGCGGCCAGGGTGTCCGGGGTAAGCAGAGGGTAGGTTTGCACCCCGGTTGCCCAGCGCACGCTCTGGGCGCAGAATGAGCAATCTTCACCGCATACGCCGCTACGCGCGTTGACTATCGAACAGAGCCTGATCCTGTCACCGCGATGTTCCCGTCGGACCCTGTCGGTGAGCGCCAGCAACCCGGACAGTGGCACGGAAGCAGTGCAAAGCACCGCCAGCGCCTCATCCCGCTCAAGGCGTCCCCGCTCCTGATAGGCTTTTTCTAGATCGCGCAGACTGATATCACGTTCTTGAACTCCGGCCATCCAGCAGTTCCTCTCTCCGCTCAAATCAAATCCTCCTCACAACTTATCCCGCCGTGGCAGCGCTCAATATAGGGAAAGGGGAAGTTTTAGTAAACCCTTTAACGATGCGTTATCACCTGTATTTTCAGAAAGACATTGACTGGCAAAGAGTTCATTGATTAGATTCTTAGCCGTTAATCGTAGTTTCCACAGAGGGAGCGAAGGAGCGAGTGAAATGATCGTACCTCAGGTATATGAGAAAACCGCGCAGGGCGAGAGGGCTTTCGATATTTTCTCCCGCCTGCTTCGGGACCGGATCGTGCTGCTGTCGAGCTATATCGATGACAACATGGCCAACCTGATCGTGGCCCAGTTGCTGTTTCTGGAAGCCGAGGACGCGGAAAAGGACATTTATCTCTACATCAACTCGCCGGGCGGCGGTATCACCTCCAGCCTGGCCATTTACGATACGATGAGCTTCATCCGGTCTGACATCTCCACTATCTGCACGGGGATAGCCGGAGCCAGTGCGGCGGTGCTGCTGGCATCGGGAGCGGAAGGTAAACGGATGTGCCTGCCCAACGCCAAGGTGCTGCTGCACCAGGTGTACGGAAGGGTCGAGGGCCCCAGCGCGGATATCCAGATCATGGCCCGTGAGATCAACCGTCAGCGAGAGACGATCAACAGCTTGCTGTGCAAGCACACCGGCAAGCGGAGCAGCACCGTGGAAAAGGACACCGACCGGGATTTTTACCTGACTGCCGAAGAAGCTATCAATTACGGGCTGGCCGACCAGCTGATCCAGCGTCATGCGTTGCGGGTGGAACGGGACGGCCAGACACAGTAAAAGAGCAGGCCGTTTTTTCTCACCTGCGCAACGCTAACCGAAAATGGACCTATAGGATACAGATGACTAAAACGTGGATAAGGACACTGGCGGCGATACTGGCCACGGCTGCGCTGACAGCAAGTTGCAGCGGCGAGGAAGAGAACCCCAACCTGGCTAACTTTCATTTGGAACAGCTGCTGGTCAAGCCGATACCGCAACAGGAAGCCGTGGAAAAAGCCTGCGGACAGGCGCACGAAGTACTGGAAATGATTCAGGGCGGAGCGGATATTGGCGAGATGGCGGCGCGGTATTCGACCCATGTCAGCGCGGCGGACAGCGGGCTGATCACGGCCTCCCAGGGCTGGCTGCCGAAAGAGTTCGACGAGGCCGCGCTGGAGCTGGGAGACTCAATGCTCAGCGATGTGATCCAAACGCCCGAGGCCTGCTTCATCGTCTACCGGATCAAAGGCACGTTTCTTCAGGTGCGCTCCAGCCACATTCTCATCAAGGTGGATCGGGAAAAAGAGGGCGAAACCCTGGAGGCGGATTTCCGCAAAACGAAAAAGAAAGCGATAGACCTCTACCGCCAGCTTATGGACGGGGCCAGTTTCTACGAGATGGCGCGCGACCATTCGGACGATCCAGGATCAGCGCAGAACGGTGGAGATATCAGCTGGGTTAAGCACGGCAAAGTGGTGAAGGAGTACGAGAAAACGGCATTCAGCCAGGCCCCGGGTGAAATCAGCGAACCTGTCCGGTCGATATTCGGCTGGCACATTATCCGCACGGTGCAGAAAAAAGACCTGAGCCTGACCATGCGCCTGATCGAGTTTGCCGCGCCGATAACCGAGGCCGACCGCAGGCGTGCCCGCCGGGCGCTGGAGCAGACCCGCACGCGCGCTGAGCAGGGCGCCAGCATGGCTGCCCTGGCCCAGGAACTGGAGGGCAACCCGGAGGGAACTTTCAGCCACGGGGAAAAGTTCAGTGTGCGCAAAAACGTGGTTCGCCCAGAGTTGTCATCACAGTTGAGCAAAATGGAAACGGGTGATATTTCAGGAGTGGTGGAGAACGAGAAGGGGTTTTATTTCGTGCGGCTGCTGGAGGATAAGTAGTTTTTATCAAGTATCTTTCAGCAGTGCATTCATTATCACGAGAAATACTCCGAGACCAACGAACGTTCCTATAATTTTTTTCTTTCTCAGTTTCTTTTCTGGATTTACTAATTTAACTGCCTTGATTTGCTCCCATTTGCATGCTGTAAATGCCTTTTCGTAATTGTGCAAGTCGTTATAAATCCTTTTCATCACTTGAATCCCGCCTTCTGTCAATTCCGCCCTGCCTTTTGTTGTCTTTCCGTTAACCAGTGTGACTACATAGATAGATTCAGGGTTCTGCTGAATCATTCGCTGCCAGGCCACTACCTGCTCCCTTTTCTCTGCCGTTAGCCCTGCAAACTCGCCTGCTCGTTTGCCCGTGCAGGTACAAGCAAAACCATATTCAGCACACAGCAGAGCAAAAATAACACGGGTAGTTTGCTGGTGGAGAGCAATTGGCGGAAAGGCACGGCCTGTTCCTTCTTAAAGATTAAAACTGCAAAAGATCTTCTTTTGTGGCCAAAAGAAGCAAAAGCCTTATCCGGGCCGAACTCGCATGAGCTTATGATACTCATACCACCAGTTTGTTAATAAGGTTTCAAAAACGCTACCGGTGGACAGGGCCTGAATTTTCTCCCAGAAAACGGGAGAAAATAGAAGGCTCTCCCAACTTTGGCTGGCTATTAATTGCCGCTTTGTAAACGCAGCAATAAATCCGCTGCTCTTGCCGTGGCTCAAACATGCGGCCCGGTTGTTTGCCCCGCCACCACATCCCAAAAGCACACTATTACAACCAAGTTTATCGGCTTCAACCCAAAGCGGCCACAGGCCGCTTACGCTGCGCCGCATGCATGAGCCAATTATTTTGCAGCTTTTTTACCGTGATTCCATTGTCGCTATTACAATCTTTGGGCGTTGGCGTACTTCGCGAGGTCTGTCCCGACTTATCGGGACAGGGCGAGCGCAGGCAGGCTAAGTGGGTAGCGTATTTTTACCGTGTTTACAATGTGGTATTAGAAGCATCACTGGCTCTGCGAGTTTGGCGCAGCAAAGATTATTGTTTCTTTTGATCGATTGCAAAAGAAGAAGTGTTTTTTCTCTTCTTTTGTGGCCAAAAGAAGCAAAAGTCACCACCACACCAGAAAAACACATTCCGACAGCCATGCCTGTTGATTACAACTCCAGGCGGCCTTCGCCAGCCGGGGGGCGGGCTTCGAACACTCGGTCCTCAGCTTACTCTTCAGTTATCTTCCTTCCGCGGCCACGGACTGCTGGTACCGTCGCACCCTCTCGGCTATCTGCTCCAGGTCATAACCGGCGGCGACGATCCGGGCTTTGAGCTCATCCGTCCATTCCTCCGGCGCCGTGGCCTTTGCCGTGTTCCAGTCGACTCCGTCATCCCTGACCCGCTCAGTGCGAGTTGCCGTGTCCTGCTGGTACCGTCGCACCCTCTCGGCTATCTTATCCAGGTCATAACCGGCGGCGACTATCCGGGCTTTGAGTTCATCCGGCCATTCCTCCGGCGCCGTGGCCTTTACCGTGTTCCAGTCGATCCCGTCATCCCTGTCCTGCCCGGCCAGGCGACTGTCCTCGCGAGTCATCCCGCCGGATTCGGCGATCCTGATTCTTTCCTGTACCCCTCTCTCGAATTCGGCCATTTTCAAGCTGGCTTCTTCCTCGGTCAGCTTCCCCTCCTCGACACCTTTTCGTAGTCTTAACCTCATTCCCGCCAGAAATCTTTCATACCTGGCAACCGTGGCCGCATCTGCCGTCCCGATTGTGGCCAGTAGCGTATTGGCTTCTTCTGTCAGCGCCACCGGGTCGGTCATTGCGTTTTTTCCCGTGCAAGCCAGGCCAAGAGGAAGCACTGCCAGGGCGCACAACAGGACAGAGGCCTGCAACCAACGTGAGTTCGATTTTTTCAGGCTTGCTGATACAATCATCTTGAACCTCCGTTTAAGGAATCCGCCGTCGCAGAGTTTTTTTGCTTCTTTTGATCGATTGCAAAAGCGGAATTCTTTCGTTCTTCATTTGTGGGGAAAAGAAGCCCTTGGCAAAAAACTTCACCGTTGCCTCACTTCTAAAAGCGTACGACCGCCACCGGATAGAAAAATCAATAACTCCAGTGGCCCTTGTGCTTTTTCTTTGGGGATTTTGTTTTGCCGCTGAGCCGGGCCTTGCATTCCAGCACCTCGTCACGGAGGCGGGCGGCGCGCTCAAAGTCCAATGCCTTGGCGGCCTCGGCCATCTCCTGTTCCAGTATTTTTATCAGCTCTTCGGTATCGATTTCCCCGGAGTACGAGCGGGGGCCGCTGTCGGCGGCAATCCGGACCTCGTCAGGGGCACCCAGGCGGCGGTCGGCGACAGAGGTGGTGAGCATCACCTGTTCGGTGCTCTTGCGGATGGATTTGGGCTCGATATCGTGGGCCTCGTTATAGGCCATTTGCAGTTTGCGGCGGCGGTCGGTTTCGCCGATAGCGCGTTGCATGGAGCCGGTGATCCTGTCGGCATACATCACCACCCGGCCTTCCACGTGGCGGGCGGCGCGGCCCATGGTCTGGATCAGCGAGCGCTCGGAGCGCAGGAAGCCTTCCTTGTCGGCGTCGAGAATGGCAACCAGCGAAACTTCCGGCAGATCGAGGCCCTCGCGCAGCAGGTTGATTCCCACCAGCACGTCGAACTTGCCCAGGCGAAGGTCGCGCAGGATTTCAATCCGCTCGATAACTTCGATATCCGAGTGCATGTAGCGCACACTAACGCCCATCCGGGAGAGATACTCGGAGAGGTCCTCGGCCATTTTTTTTGTCAGGGTTGTGACCAGCACACGCTCTTTGCGAGCCGTGACCACGCGGATTTCCTCCAGCAGGTCGTCTACCTGGCCCTTGACCGGCTTGATAGTCACCTTGGGGTCTGTCAGGCCCGTGGGCCGGATGATCTGCTCGACCACCTCGCCGCCGCATTTTTCCAGTTCGTAATCGGCTGGCGTGGCGGAAATGAACACGACTTTATCGATCAGTTCCTCGAACTCGTGGAACTTGAGCGGACGGTTATCGAGGGCGCTGGGCAGACGGAAGCCGTGCTCTACCAGCGTGCTCTTGCGGGAAAAATCCCCTTTGAACATCGCACCGATCTGGGAAACCGAGACATGTGACTCGTCGATAAACAGCAGGAAGTCGTCGGGAAAGAAGTCGAACAGGCAGTGGGGGCGCTGCCCCGGCTCCCTGCCGGCCAGGTGCCGGGAATAATTTTCGATGCCGCTGCAGTAGCCAATCTCCAGCATCATCTCGAGATCGTAGTTGGTGCGGCTCTCCAGACGCTGGGCCTCCAGCAGGCGGCTCTCCGAGCGCATTTCCCGCAGGCACTCCTTTAGCTCGGCGCGGATTTTCCGGACCGCGGCCTCCAGCTTGGGCCTGGTGACCACGAAATGTTTGGCCGGGAAGATGGCCGCCGAGTCCATGTTGGCCAGCACCTCACCACGCAGGGGATCGATGCGGCTGATGCGCTCCACCTCGTTGCCAAAAAGCTCGATACGCACGGCGGTTTCCTCGTAGGCCGGAAAGACCTCGATCACATCGCCGCGCACACGGAAGCGCCCGCGCTGGAAATCGAAGTCGTTGCGCTGATAGTGGATATCCACCAACCGGCCTATGATCTCGTCGCGCTCAACCTGCTGGCCGGTATTGAGCTGGCAGAGCATGGCCTTGTAGTCCTCGGGCGAACCGAGACCGTAGATCGCCGAGACGCTGGCCACGATAATGACATCGTTACGCGAGAGCAGGGCGCTGGTGGCCGAGAGGCGCATGCGGTCAATGTCCTCATTGATCGAGCTGTCCTTCTCGATATATGTATCCGTGTTGGGGATATAGGCTTCGGGCTGGTAGTAGTCGTAGTAGCTGATAAATAACTCGACCGCGCTTTCGGGGAAAAACCCTTTGAACTCACCGTAGAGCTGGGCCGCGAGAGTTTTGTTATGCGAGATTACCAAAGCGGGCCGGTTGTAACGGGCTATCACGTGAGCCATACTGAAAGTCTTTCCCGAGCCGGTCACTCCCAGCAGAGTCTGGTATTTTTTCCCGCTGACAAGTCCGGCGTGGAGCTCGTTGATAGCCGCCGGCTGGTCACCCGCGGGCTCATAATTCGATTTCAAGCTGAATTCGTTCATGCTGAAGTCCCGTTAAACCACTTGCGTTAACCGGCGCGTTTCGATAGACTGGATGAGGGGCTCGATGGCTGAGCCCTCTTCCCCTGTCCCCGCCTCAGCAGACCCTAGGAGCCGCCGGTGTACCTGGTTGTTTACACGCGGAAGCGGTTGATGCCGCTGATCCGTAAAATTCCTCTGTTAATACTGCTCGCGGCGCTTGCGGTTCCATTGGCGCTGACAACCGCGGCTGTTTATTTCCATTTCGCAGCCCGTGGACTGGAGCAGCAGGCCGCCGGGCTTGAGCGGGAAATCGCCGCCGCGCACGAACAGCTTGCCACCGCCGGGAGCATCCCTCACGTTTCAGAGAAACCCGTACCGGCGGTCCGGAGCGCCACGGAGGACATCCTGTTCGACCTGCGGCCGCCGGAGGGAAGCGATACGCTGCCCGCGCCCCAAGCCGGCACCCGGCAAAGCAGCGGCGGCGTTTACGCGGTTCAGATATCCTCGCACCGTAACCCGCTGGAAGCCGGCCGGGTCGTGGAGAGCCTGGCCGGTCAGCTTACCCGGCCGGTACTGGTCCAGCAGGCCGTGCTGGCCAACGGCAGATGGTACCGGGTGCTGATCGAACCGTTCGAGAGCAGGGCCGCGGCATCCGGTTACGCGGACAGCCTGCTGGCGGCCGGAGTTATCGGCGAGTTCATCCTCCACCGTCTGCCGTCCGGCTGGAGGGAGGACCCTGCTTTCGAGAATCCTGATACAAACTAAACTAGACCTGGTCCGGCTGAGTGTCAATACCGGACTGATATAAACGGCAGGACGGAGACAGGACATGGGCGACTACGAGCTTGAACGCAGGGTGGAGGAACTGGAACGCAGGATCAGGGAACTGGAGCAGAAACAACGCGCCTTGCGCGACCAGGATATCCGCCGTCAGGGATTGGTGATGCGGCTGGCCGCCACGGGTATGGCTCTGAGCGAGGCCATGCAGAGGCGGAAAATGATCGAACCGGTATCGTTCGAGAAGCGGGTGGCCGAGTTTCTGGTCAGTCTGGACCAGGAGATCAGCGAAAAGAAAATACGCAGTCTGCTCGATGGCGTCTGGCGTGAATTCAAGCAGAAAGACGATGAGTGAAGCCGCGATGAAGAACCCACTGCCCACGGGCAAACTTCCCCCCGCCCTGCTGACCGGACTGCTGGCGAAAATTCCCCGCCACGACAGGCGCGTGCTTGTGGGCGGGAGCTACGGTGAGGACGCGGCCGTAATCAAGTTCGGCGGCAGCTACCTGATCGCGGCCAGCGACCCGGTCACTTTCGCCGCCGAGAGGCCCGCCTGGTACGCCGTACAGGTCAACGCCAACGACATAGCCGCAATGGGCGGCGAGTGCCGCTGGCTGCTGGCCACTGTGCTGTTGCCGGAGGGCGGAGCGGACCAATCGATGGTGGAAGCTCTGTTTGAGGAGTTGTCCCGCGCCTGCCAAAAAATCGGCGTGGAGCTTGTGGGCGGGCACACGGAAGTGACAACAGGGCTGGACCGCCCGATTATCTGCGGCACGATGCTGGGCGAGGCCGAACCCGGCAGGCTGTGCCTGAAGCGTAACGCGCGGGCGGGCGACCAGCTTCTGCTGACCAAGGCGCTGGCCGTGGAGGGCACGGCGCTGATCGCCAGGGAATTCCCGGAGAAACTGGATAAATGCTGCACTGGAGCAGAAATCATTGAAGCGGCAAAAAAACTGGAGGAGCCGGGGATCAGTGTGGTCTCCGAGGCCCGGACCGCCCTGGACGCCGGGGGGGTGCACGCGATGCACGATCCCACCGAGAGCGGGCTGGCCGGGGCGCTGCGTGAGCTGGCGGAAGCGGCGGGATTGGGGTTGGAACTGGAGCTCGAAAAAGTCCCGATCTTTGAATCAACCAGGAAAATCTGTAGTCATCTCGGCCTTGATCCCCTGGGGCTGATCGCCTCGGGGAGTCTGCTGATCGCTTGTGACCCGGCAAAAAGCGAAAACATAATCAAGGCGGTAGAGGCCACGGGGATAGCCTGCAAAAAAATCGGGCGGCTGACTGGAAGGGATGCCGGGCTGGTGGAGATCGGACCGGGTGGCCGGAAGCGGGAACTAAGGCGTTTTGAAAGGGACGAGATTGTGCGGTTGTACGAATAGCTCTCACCCCAATAAACACAGCGGGCGGACACATGGGTCCGCCCCTACATACTTCAACCCGACCTTTCCCCATTTCGGGATACTCTCACTCGGTCCAGGCTGGAAAAATATATTCTTTTCTTTTGTGGCCAAAAGAAGCCCTTGGCAAAAAAACTTCACCGGGCCGAACTCGAATGGTAAAATACAATTTCAAGTAAATCACCAGCATGTTATACATTTTACCCAATATTCAATTCAAATTATCGCTTCAATTAATGCAACCAGCGCCCTACCCTGACAACCCCACCGGGCGGACACATGGGTCCGCCCCTACATACTTCATTCCAACGTTCCCACTATATTCAGTTCACCCAAGCTCATCCCAGGCAAAAAATCTTACTCTTTCTTCTTTTGTGGCCAAAAGAAGCAAAAGCCTTAACCGGGCCGAACTCGCATAAATTATTATATTTCATACTACCTGTTTGTTTTCGCAGCTTCAAAAACGCTACCCGTGTACAGGGCCTGAATTGTCTCCCAAGTAAGACGGGAGAAAATAGAAGGCACGCCCAATTTTAGCTGGTTGTAAATTCCCGCATGGTAAACCCGGTAAGAAACGCTGCTCCTGCGGTGGCTCAAACATGCGGCCCGGTTGTTTGCCCCGCCGCCACACCCAAAAGCACACTACTACCACCATGTTAATATGCTGCAGCCAAAAGCGGCCGAAGGCCGCTTCCGCTGCGCCGCATGCATGAGCCATTAATTTGCAGCTTTTTTACCGTGATTCCATTGCAGTATTTACAACCTTCGTACGTTGGTGTACTTCGCGAGGTCTGTCCCGACATGTCGGGACAGGGCGAGCGCAGGCGGGCAACAAGGGTAGCGTATTTTTGCCGCGTTTACAATGTGGTTATTTCTTTCTCACAGGTTCTGCGAGTTCGGCGCAGCAGAGATTTTTGTTTCTTTTGATCAACTGCAAAAGAAAAATTTCTACTCTTCTTTTGTGGCCAGAAGAAGCAAAAACCTTCACCGGGCCGAACTCGAATGGTAAAATACAATTTCAAGTAAATCACCAGCATGTTATACATTTTACCCAATATTCAATTCAAATTGTCGCTTCAATTAATTCAACTATCTCCCATTCCTGATAAACACAGCGGGCGGACACATGGGTCCGCCCCTACATACATCATTCCAACGTTCCCACTATATTCAGTTCACCCAAGCTCATCCCAGACTGGAGAGAAAATCCCTCACCTCCCGCGCCCGAGGACTATCCGGCGCCAGCGCAAGAAACTGCCTCAGGTGCACAGCGGCCTGCCGCCTTTTGCCTGTGCGGGCCAGGGCCAGGCCCATATTCAGGTGCGTGGCGGGGTCGCGGGGGTTGAGTTCCAGCGCCTTGCGGTAGAGGTTTATCGCCTTGCGGGAGTTACCCTTGCGCGCCCAGGCCGCCCCCAGGTTGGCGTAGGGTTTATAGTAGTCCGGGCTTTTGTGGATCGCCTCGCGGTAATAACGAATAGCCTCGTCGGTCCGGCCCTGCCGCAGCAGCACGGTTCCCAGGTTGTTGCGCGCATAGGGATCGTCGGGATCGAGGGCGCTGGCGCGGGCGAAACTCTGCTCCTGCCGCTCTGTGAACTCATCCTCCGAGCCGATCATCTCCACCCCGTGGTCGAACCAGCGCCAGGAGTCCCACATCCGCGTGAGCAGGGCATGGTTGCGACTGTCCTGGACACGCAGCACCCTGTAGCCGACAAAGCCGGGAACCAACAGGGCAATTATCCAGGCCCCGGCGCTCAGTCCGCCGCCACTCCCGCTGTAAACCCCCGGCAGACCCAGCACACCGCCCCAGAGATAGAACAGCAACTGAACCGCCGCGAAAGCCAGCGCAAATAAACCGAACACGCCCAGAAAACCCAGCCGCAGGCTGCGGATACCGCTGCTGAGCTTTTCATCCAGTGGCTTATCTGTCTGCTGCAATTCGGTCAATTGTCCTCCGCCTTACCGGTCATCGGCACAAAACGCACCGGGATAACTTTGCGCCGCCTGGTTTTGCCGTCTGTTTTTTCGTAAACTACCAGGTCCTGGCTGAATTTGCCCTCGGGCACCACCAGGCGTCCGCCCTCGGCCAGTTGATCCAGCAGGGGCTGCGGCACGGATTCCGGTGCGGCTGTGAGGATGATCCCGTTGAACGGCGCATGCTCCGGCCAACCATCGTAGCCGTCGCCGCAAAGGACCGAAACATTGTCGCAGCCCTCGGCCGCCAGGGTTTCCCGTGCCCGCACGCAGAGCGGCTCCACAATCTCGATACTGTACACGTGGGCCACCAACTGGCCCAGCACCGCCGCCTGATACCCGCTGCCCGTACCGATCTCGAGCACGGTATCCCCCGGCTCGCTCTGGAGCAGTTCTGTCATCAGCCCCACGATATAGGGCTGGGAAATAGTCTGTTTGTAGCCGATTGGCAACGGACGGTCATCATAGGCTTGCGACTGCTGGTTGTCGGGGATAAATACATGACGCCGCACAGCTTCCATCGCAGCCAGCACACGCCCATCTTTCACTCCCCTGCGCCTGATCTGGCTCTCGACCATGGCCTGCCGCTGATCGAGCCACGACGGTTCATCGCCGCTACGGCCAAATTTGATCACCTCTGAATCCTCCGGGTTGCCAACCGCCGGCCGTGTCCCGCAGGAGAAAGCGACGGTCAGGCAAACTGCTGAATAAAGCGCTCCTCTAAACATTCGGCCTCCTTGTGCTCCTTAATTATTAGCCAAAGCTGCTTTCAATTCAACCATAATCATCCGCCGTCCCGCTCCGGTCCCTGTGATGAAAATCGAATCGAAAACTAACACTCATAAGTAATTATAGCTCCGATACGACTTGACTTGTTTAACAGCGGGGTTTAACTTGTCTCTCAATCTAAATATATAAAGAGTGGGAGGGCGTTCGGCTTTCTGCACCGTCCACCGCTGAAGCAACCCCCTCCAGACAGTCCGTGGCGCCTGAACCATCAGGCCCGGGGCCTGCCTTTCGTTACTACCAAATATCATGTTAAGGATTAATGATGGAACAGGACAGTGCCCTATTTTTCGACAAGGCCACGGTTATCGGTATCACAAAAAAGGCCTTACAGATAGCGGAAACGTTCTCGGCGGCGGGGATCGAGGTCCTGCTGGTTGGTCCCGACAAAGATCAGACCGAGTCCGCGATAGAAGGTATCGGTGAGTCGATCGACCGCGAGATCCAGCGCTGGGGGATGACCGAATCCGACAAGCGCGCGATTCTGGCGAGAATAACTCCGGCCGGCGGGCTGGAAGATATCGGCGAATGCAAGATTATTGTGGAAGCCATGGGCCTCAATTTTCAGGACAAGCGCAGCACTCTGGAGCGGGTGGAACAGAACTGCCCCGGCAACCTGGACCTCTACGTTATTCATATTTCCACGCTCAGCGTCACCGAGATTACCGGCAACAGCAAGTTCAGAGACAAGGTGATCGGGATGCATTTCCTGGAACCGGTACCGAAAATCCCGGTAGTGGAGCTGGTGCGCGGTCTGCACACGTCCGACCAGACTGTCGTAGTGGCCAAGCAACTGGCCAGACGGCTGAACAAAACGGCCGTGGAAGTTTTTGAATACCCCGGCTATATCACCACCCGGGTGATGCTGCCGATGATCAACGAGGCAATCCAGGTGCTGATGGAGGGTATCGCATCGGCCGAGGATATCGACACGGCGATCAAGCTTGGCTACAACCTGCCTGTCGGGCCGCTTTCGATGGCCGATTCGCTGGGCCTGGAAAATATCCTGCGCCGGATGGATAACCTGTTCCACGAGCTTGGCGATACCAAGTTCCGGCCCTCGCCTCTGCTGCGCAAGATGGTGCGCGCGGGCAAACTGGGCCGCTCGGTGGGCGAGGGTTTTTTCCATTACGATACGCGTGATGCATATACCACGGGTAAAGACATCTGACCGAATTCAAGTAAAAGGGAGATATCTGCAAAATGTTGATTCTTGTGATCAACTGCGGAAGCAGCAGCGTTAAGTACCAGTTAATCGACACCGGCAAGGAAGTCGCTCTGGTCAAGGGCAGTGTCGAGCGTATCGGGATGAGCGGAGCGGTGCTCACTCTTAAGCGCAGCGATGGGCACAAGGGCAAGTTCGGCCTGGAAATTCTTGACCATACGGTGGCGATCGAACAAATTCTGGCGTACCTGGTTCACCCCAGGCACGGAGTGATCAAGGACAAGAGCGAGGTGGACGCTGTTGGCCACAGGGTGGTCCACGGTGGACAGCAGTTTACCGGCAGCGTGATGATCGACGAAGAGGTACTGGCCAAAATCCGCCAGTGTATCGAGCTGGCGCCGCTGCACAACCCGCACAACATCCGGGGTGTCAACGCGGCGACCCGCAATCTGCCGGGAGTACCGCAGGTTGCGGTTTTCGACACGGCTTTCCACAGCAGCCTTCCGCGCCATGCCTACCTCTATCCCCTGCCCTACGTCCTTTACCGCCGCCACGAGATCAGGCGCTACGGGTTCCACGGCACCAGCCATCGCTACGTGTTCAACCGCGCGGTGGATATGCTGGGTAAAAAACCAGAAGAGCTTAAAGTAATCACAGTCCACCTGGGAAACGGTTGCAGCATAACGGCTGTGGACAGTGGCAAAAGCGTGGACACCTCGATGGGACTCACCCCGCTGGAGGGCCTGGTGATGGGCACCCGCTGCGGGGACATCGACCCATCGATTATCCTCCACATCATGGGCCGCGAGGAACTGAGCCTCTCGGAAGCCACCACCCTGCTTAACAAGCACAGCGGCCTTCAGGGACTCTCGGGTATCTCCAGCGACATGCGCGACCTGATTGGGGAGAGTGAGAAGGGCGACGAGCGCGCCATGCTGGCTATCGACGTTTACTGCTACCGCCTGCGCAAGTATATCGGTTCCTACGCCGCGGCGATGGGTGGTGTGGACGCGGTGGTGTTCACCGCCGGTGTGGGCGAGAACAGCCCCCTGGTGCGACGTAAAGCCTGCGAGAAGCTGGAATTCCTGGGGATCGAGCTTGACAGCGCCGCCAATGATGCGGTTGAGGGTACAGAGACCGATATCAGCGCAAAAGGCAGCAAGGTGAAAGTGCTGGTAATCCCGACCAACGAGGAACTGGTGATTGCCCGCGACACGGAGAAGATTGTGAACGGGGCGGGATAGGCTGGATTGGCATACCTGGTAAAAAAAGAGCCGTCCGCTTCCGTGGGCGGCTCTTTTTATTAGATTACTCTTACTTTATCAGTATCCGCGCTGCCCGCCTGCGCTCGCCCTGACGCATAACGCCGCGCCAGACCTCGCGAAGTACGCCAACGCCCCGGGGGGGGGTAACGGCTGCAATGGAATCACGGTAAAAAAGCTGCAAGATAATTGGCTCATGCATGCGGCCGCTTTGGTTTTTTGCCAAATAAGATGGTTGCAACAGTGTGCTTTGCGGGAGTGGCGGTGGGGCAAACAACTGGGCCGCATGTCTGAGCCCTGGAAGCAGCGATTTTTTCGATTTTTTATTATTGGAAATGCGTTGAATATCTAAAAATATTCTACTCCGCCCTTTTTCCCTGCTTGAACCGAATCAGCCGCTCGATATCCTCGGCGGAGGAACCGCCCTGCTCCTGCTCCTCCTCTTCGCCCTCGGCCGGGGGATACATCGTCAGGATACGCAGCACATCGCCAGTGGTGAAACAATAGCCCGCACCGTTTTCCCGCACAATCCCGCGGATCACGTTCATCACCTCCGGCGGATAAAACTCCGGCGGCAGGTGGGTCAGGTAGGAGAGGATTTTCTCCGGCGCCTCTTCCAGCATCTGCGGACCGCAGACAGCAAGCACCATCTTGCGCTGGATTGTCAGCGCCAGCTCGTCCAGACCGCTGTAGTTATTAAGCAAACCAACCTGGCGCTTGAAATTCTGGATCAGCCTGGGAACTTTTTCCGGCTTGTTTTTCATTGCACGCAGCAGGGGCACCGCCGTTTCAAGGTAGAACTTCATCAACCTGCGCAGGAATTTTCTCGGAGCGTTTATCACAAAAATCTCCGCTCTGGACATCACCGCCGGCACCAGTTCCAGCAGACCGTCCTCGTCCAGCTCCTCCATACTCAGCTTGCCCAGCAGTTCGTAGCCCTGGGCGCGCACGTTCATCCCGCGCGCCAGTTCTCCAGCCTTGCGGCTGAGCAGCCCCTTGTTGGAGCGCTCGCCGATCTGATCGAAAAAGAAACGCAGCTCCAGCAGTTCCTCGAAGGTTCCCGCCGCCTTCATCAACTCATCACCCCGGGCCATCGTGCGCTTCTTGAACTCCAGGCGCAGTTCAGTTGGACTCTGAAAGCCCACGGCCTCCTTGATCACGACAAGTTTTTTATCTTTTTCCACCGAGGGTTCCAGGCGCTCCAGTGTGTCCGGCACCCGCATCGCCAGCAGACGGTAGGCGGCAATCACCTCGCCAGGGTCCTCACTCTCCGTACCGAACAGTTCGAGGGCGCGCAGCACGAATCGATCAGCGGCTGGTGTGGCGGCTAGTTCCCGTTCGATAAAAAGATACAGCGAGTCGAGCTGCTCGATGCTCTCCACCTGCCGCAGCCGGGCCTCCATCATCGGCTGCAACTCGTCGATCAGTGCACGCAGGGAGACCAGTGGCAGGGGTCTGTCGGGTTTGCGTGGCAGGGCGGAAATTATCCGGGCGGCCCAGAGGTCGGGGTCTTTGCGCACCTCGGCCATCGGCCAGCCGGAGGCCTCGGGCACCAGCCGCCGCACTGTAAGCGGACTGAGCAGCGGGGGTTTAAGCGCTACTATGGCGTTTCGAAGAGCAGAGTAGAGCTTACCACGCCAGACGCTGTCGCGCCTGAGAGTGGTAATTGTTTCACGGGGAAGGAGTTTAATGAAAAACAGATTAAGCTTCTTCTCACCGGACGAGAGCATGCCGAGCAGGGCATCTTTCCGGGGCTGCTCGCCCCGCGGCAGTTCCCGGGCTACTTCGCGGAGCATCTGCTCCACCACGCCCAGCAGGATATCGTTACCGGGCAGCGGCAATGGGTTTTCATTGCTCATAAGATCGTCCCTGACCGGCTCAGAGCTGGGGAAGATAGCGCTTCATCTCGTAGTCGCTGATATGACAGTGGTAGCGTTGCCATTCAATTTTCTTGTTCTGGATCAGTTTTTCAAACAGGTCATCGCCCAGGCAACCCCGCACCAGCTCGCTTTGCTCCATCCGGCGGACGGCATCCAGCAGGTTGTCTGGCAGACGCTCTATGCCACGGGCTTCCAACTCACTCTGGCTGCTCTTACCGAGGTCTTCCTCCACCGGATCGGGCAGCTCGTAGCCTTTTTCCACACCCTCCAGCCCCGCGGCCAGCATCACGGAATAGGCCAGGTAAGGGTTACAGGCGGGATCAGGGAGACGGAACTCGCAGCGTACCGAATGCTCCCTGTCGGGATGGCAGGGGGGGACACGCACCATGCTGTTGCGGTTGCGCACGGCCCAGGTGCTGTAGATCGGGGAGTCGTAGCCGGCCACGAAACGCTTGTAGGAATTGACCCACTGGTTGGTGATCGCCACAATTTCCGGAGCGTGGCGCAGCAGACCGGCGATAAAGGCTTTGGCCAGCGTCGAGAGCCGGTTATTATCAGCCGGGTCATAGAACAGGTTCTTCTCGCCATCGAACAGGGACTGGTGCACGTGCATCCCGCTGCCATCGTGCTCAGCCAGGGGTTTGGGCATGAACGTGGCGTAGACCCCGTTCTTCATGGCCACTTCCTTGACCACCAGCCTGTATGTCATCGTGTTGTCGGCCATGCTCAGGGCGTCTTCATGGCGAAGGTCTATTTCGTGCTGGCTGGGGGCTATCTCGTGATGGCTGCTCTCCACGGGCAGGCCCATGCTCTCCAGGGTCAGCACGGTGTCACGCCTGAAATCGCTGGCCCCGTCCAGGGGAGTCAGATCAAAATAGCCGCCCTGGTCCAGCCCCACGGGATTGGGGGAATTATCCTTGAAGTAGAAATATTCCAACTCCGCGCCCACATAATAGGTGTAACCGTTTTTTGCGGCCCGGGCCAGATTGCGTTTAAGCACCTGGCGCGGATCGGAGCAGTAAGCCTCGCCATCGGGGGTATAGATGTCGCAGAACATGCGGGCCACCGAGTTCCCCTTACTCGCGGGCCGCCAGGGCAGGATACAGAACGTTTCAGGGTCAGGCATGGCAATCATGTCGCTTTCATCTACCCGCGTGAAGCCCTGGATCGAGCTCCCGTCGAAATTCTTGCCGAACTCAAGGGCCTCTTCCAGCTCTTCCACGGTGATCGCGAAACTTTTGAGGAACCCCAGCATGTCAGTGAACCACATCCGGATAAACTTGACCCCGTGGTCGCGGGCCATTTTCAGTACGTATTCCTTGCTGTTATCGCTCATCTGGCTCCCCCGTATTGAAAACTTCCCACGGCAAATTGCTGAGAATCTTCGCTTGTTAAGGAAAAGATATTTATCTTCGCTAACTAATATATCGGTAAACCGCGAGTACTTCGCTCGCCGTTATGTTCAACCGCCGGATACGCAGGAGACCGCTTACGAGTCCCCGTCGCCGTGAAAATAGTCCGAGGTGAACACGCAGGCTTCCTCGAATATGCTGCTGGGGCGGCCCCTGCCGTCAAGCTCCAGCACAATCATCCCGCTGAATTTCTCCGCCCGGAGCAACTTCCTGAAACGTGGCCAGTCCACCGAGCCTGTGCCCGGAACCAGGTGAAGGTCCATGTGCATGCCCCAGATATTGTCGTTCATGTGCACACTGAACACACGTCCGGCAGCCAGCTCCAGGTCGCTGACCGGATCGCCGTTATTGAATATCACATGGCCGGTATCCAGGCAGAGGCCCAGGTTGTCCCGTCCGCTGGAGCTGACAAACTTGAAAAGCTCCCCCACGTCCCGTCCCCAACGGCGCACGCGATGAGCGGGCATGTTCTCGATAGCAACTCTCTGTCCTCTGCTGGCGGCTTCATCGGCCAGACGCAACAGTGAGTCACACGTGCGCTCCACCATCGCCCTGTAATCTTCATCCGAGTTGTCCCTGCCGCTGACCACCGGATGAACCACTATCGTACGTGCGCCAAGGCTTTCCGCCTGCTCCATCGAGCGCACCACCAGGCTTTCCCAGTCGGCCATGCGGCGCGTGGAGTTGTCGTCGTGGTCAAGGGTGAACGGGGCATGAAGGCTGACCGCGTTCAATCCCAACTCCCTGCACAGGGAGGCTGTTGACTCTGTATCCTCGTTGTCATTACGGGGGTCCAGATGCTTTACATTACCCCATATTTCCACATTGCGGAACCCCCCGGCCGCTATCCGCCGCAGGGCTTCCGCCAGCGGGTATTTCAGAAAATTGGTGGTTGAATATACCAGTTTCCTGCCGCTGAAAACCTCATCAATTTTTTTTATATTTCCAGAGGATTCAGGATATTTTGCCATCTAGCCCTCCCCCTGTTGATTCAATCCGCCCGAAGATGACTTCACTTTACTATCCCAGTCCACAATGCGTTTGACGGCCGAGGTATGCATTTGCAGGTCCGTTGCCAGCTTATGCTCCTCACCGGTAGCATAACCCATCCTGCGGGCCAGGAACAGAAACTCCTCGCTGTCATCGCCGGGCACTACCAGGTCACGGGCATTACCGCGCAGGATGCGAAGAGAGTTGATCAGCCGCCGCAGGAAATCATGGGCCGCGCGAAGAACCCGGCTGTCTTCATCGGTAACATACCCTCCGGCCCTGAGAGCTTCCAGGGCCTTGCGGGTGGAACAGAGCCGTACCGGCTCATACTCTGCCCCGTGGGTAATCTGCAGATGCTGGATGTGGTACTCCACATCCACCAGAGCACCGTCGCTGAACTTGGCGTTCAACCCCTTGCCACTTGCGTACTCATCCTGCTGCTTGCGGTGCAGACGGGCCAGTTCGGCGTAGTCAAGCGGAGCTCCGCTGTAGACAAAGTTATCACGGATTGCACAGACCCGGCGGCCCAGTTCTTCATCGCCGGCTATCGGCCGCAGCCGTACCAGGCACTGGCGCTCGAAATCCCAGGCCGGGCCGCTCTGGCTGTAATATTCCTCGATCTGCTTTAATGTATTGCACAGCGGGCTCTGGTTCCCGTAGGGACGGAAACGAAGGTCGAGCTCAAAAATCCCCTGCTGCTTGGCTCGGATCGCTTTTATTATCACCTTTGATAATTTTTCGAAATAGACGCTGTTACTGACCACCTCCGGGCCGGCTGTTTCTCCGGACCCCGAACTGACGAACAGGACCTCGATATCAGAGGCGTAACCCAGCTCCCGTCCCCCGGCCTTGCCCAGTGCGAACACGGCGAACCGGCAGGATTTTTTACCTTCTGTAAGCGGGGAGCCGTAGCGGGCTCTCAGCTTACTGTCCGCAATCCGGTAGGCCTGCTCGATCACTACTTCCACCAGGTCGGTCAACTCGATGCTGAACTCCGTGAAACTGGTAATCCGGTCCAGGATGTGGCGCATGTCAATGCGGAACATCTCGCGGTCCTTGAACCGATTGAGCAACTCCACGGCGTCATCGAACGAAGCCGCTTCCAGCAGCTCCAGCTCGCATTCCGACCACATATCGGCCTTGTCCTTATAATTATCCAGTAAGCTTAAATCCTGGAACACCGGCAGCAGGTTCTCGTATTGCAGACGAAGAAAATCCTCCCAGAGGAAATTGCTGGTGCCGAACAGGCGGGCCAGCGCTTCGAGCACGGGCTGATCGGCCATATCCAGCATGCGCCACCCATCGCCGCCACCTTTCTCCCGGTCGTCCCAGATCCGCTCCACCAGCTTCTCGAAATTCTTCAACGCCATCGCCGGATCGGGACTTGCAACCAGCAGATGACTGAATTGCTTGACCAGCACCACAATAAATCGCAACTCGTCGATCCGCTCGGCCCTGTCGATCTTGCGTCCGGCACTGTCGGTGATCATAAAGCGGTCGTGCACCTGACCGCCGCTGGTACCGATCGTGATTCCGTGGATATTCACCCCGCGCATGGCCAGGGCGTTGGTAAACAGAAACAGGAAAGCCGGAGTGTCCTCGGCCTCGATATTCATCGACGTGTAATGCTCCGAGAGCTCGTTGTCCACGAACACCCGCACCGGCAGCAGGCTCTGCTGGGCATGCGGGTATTTGATGCCGAGGTATTCTATCACCCTGCGTCCCACTTTGGCCCGCGCTTCCTCGTCCTTGCCACGCAGCAGCAGTTGGACCAGTTGGTCCAGGTTGCGCTCCAGTTCAATCCAGTCAGGCTCCGAGGCTGAGCGGACGGTGAACACATCGACAATTTTTGTGCGCTCGAGGTGGTCGGCGGCGGACGGTTGAGCGGATGCGGCGGAGGAGCGCGGCACCCAGCGCCTGAGGCGGAAGTCGTATTTCATCCTCGCCCTGCTGTCGCCGCCAGTGTGGGATTCCTCCCGGGCGGCCCAGGTCCAGACCTGCCCACGCTCGATACTGAGACCCACACTGGCCAGGCTGCCCGCGATAAAGGAGAACAAACCCTGAGAGTCAAACGCCACCACGGTAATTTCCCACAGCCCCGGCTCCAACTGGCGATAATCTATCCGGCAGGCCTGAACCGGTCCCAGCCCGGCCATCACCCGCAGGTGGCCAGCTATCTGCCCGGGCTTGCAGCGTGCGAAATACTGCGCGTCCATCCGCCGAAGGTGGGCTTCTATCAGCCGGCTCTCCAGCTCAGGCCCCAGTTCCTTGAGCCGTTGCAGAATATCTTCATCCTGCATACTGTGATCGTTTCCGCCGCTGTTCACTCTTGCCGTCCGTTTGAGGGTTTGTGCGATATCGACTATTATACAGCCAGCTACTATAATAAAATGGGCGCCCGGCTAATTCCATGCTAAAGGCGCAAGCAAAGAAAGCCGCCGGCGGTTAAAATTCCCGCCAGCGGCCTGATATGCCGATACCGAACCCGCTGGATTAGATATCGTAATAGAGGTAGAACTCGTAGGGATGCGGCCTCAGGGCCATCGCCTCAACTTCGTTCTTCATCTTGTAGTCAATCCAGGTCTCGATAACATCCTCGGTGAACACGTTGCCCTTGAGCAGGTACTCGTGGTCATCGGCCAGGGCGCTGAGCGCGCCTTCGAGCGAATTAGGAGTTGTCGGCACCTTGGCCAGTTCCTCAGGCGGAAGGTCGTAGATATTTTTGTCCAGCGGGTCGCCCGGATCAATCTTGTTCTGGATACCATCCAGCGCTGCCATCAGCAGGGCCGAGAAAGCCAGGTACGGGTTACAGCTCGGATCGGGGCAACGGAACTCAAAGCGCTTGGCCTTGGGCGAGCTGCTGTACATCGGCAGACGAACCGCGGCGCTGCGGTTACGAGAGCTGTAGGCCAGGTTCACCGGAGCCTCGTAGCCGGGCACCAGACGTTTGTAGCTGTTGGTGGTCGGGTTGGTGAACGCCAGCAGACTGGCCGCGTGCTTTAACACACCGCCGATAGCCCACATGGCCATCTCGCTCATTCCGCCGTAACCGTCACCGGCGAACAGCGGAATATCGTCTTTCCAGATTGACAGGTGGATATGCATCCCGCTGCCATTGTCGTTGAAAAGCGGCTTGGGCATAAATGTGACAGTCTTGCCGTGTTTGCGGGCTACGTTCTTGACTATGTACTTATACTTGAGCAGGTTGTCCGCCGACTCGATCAGCGGGGCATACCGCAGATCGATCTCCGCCTGTCCGGCGGTGGCTACCTCGTGATGCTGGCATTCCACATCCATCCCGGCTTCCATCATCGTCAGCATCATCTCACTGCGGATGTCCTGCTGGGAGTCGGTGGGCGGAACCGGAAAGTAGCCCTCCTTGTGACGGGGCTTGTAGCCGAGGTTCGGACCCTCATCGCGGCCAGTGTTCCAGGTACCCTCGACCGAATCAAGAAAATAATAACCCGAGTGGGAGGTCTGGTCAAAACGGATGTCATCGAAAATAAAGAACTCCGCCTCGGGGCCAAAATACGCCGTGTCGCCGATACCCAGGGTCTCCATATAACTGACCGCTTTCTTACCGATATGGCGCGGGTCACGGGAGTAGTCCTCGCCGGTCACAGGGTCGCAGATATCGCAGATCATCACCAGCGTCTGATGTTCCGTGAACGGGTCGATAAAGGCCGTGGCGGCATCCGGGCGGACAATCATGTCACTCTCGTTGATTGCCTTCCAACCGCGGATACTGGAACCATCGAAACCGAGGCCTTCTTCGAATAAATCCTCGGTTATTTCACCGGATGGGACGGAAAAATGCTGCCACATACCGGGAAAGTCCATGAAGCGCAAATCGACAACCTTGACGTCCTTTTCCTTAATCAGTTCAAGCACTTCTTTCGGTCCCACGGGAATCCTCCTGTTTATGATAGTTTCCCTGCTTTAATCTCAAGCTCAATGACGCTGGTCTTAAATCAACAAAAAATACCTTGGTCGAAAGATAATAGAGAATTGTTTCAGGAAGATTTCGGGAGGATTAAATGAGGATTAATTTTTGAAACACAACGGTAATCCGCCAACCTGCCGAATCGATATCGAGGTTCAGCCGATAAACCGGTAACCGACTCCGCGCACTGTCTGGATATACGCCTGCCCGCCCTGCTCGATCTTGGCCCTGATCCTTCGGATATGCACATCCACCGTGCGCGCGCCCCCGTAATAATCATCCCCCCAGACTCTGATCAACAGTTCGCGCCTGGAGTGGACCCGGCGGCGATGAGTGGCCAGGTAGCGCAGCAGCTCGTACTCCTTAAAGGTCAGGTCCACAGGTTCGCCCGCCAGATTCACCTCGTAGGTGGCCACATCGATTACCAGATCGCCGTAGGTGACCCGGCTTGAGGGATCTACCCCGGAGAGTCGCCAGTTCAGCATCCGAAGCCGTGCACCAAGCTCCACCGCACTGAATGGGGCTACTAATATTTCATCGGCCAGACGGCAGTAGTCCAGCTTTTCCAGCGCTTCGGGAGTGGTCACGATCAGCCTGGGCACGGCCTTGAGCAAATCATCATCGGCAAGGGTCAACGACAGTTTTTCCAACTCAACACGACGGGAGCCGGCCAGGATAAAAATATCGGCCTGCTCAATCTCTGCCTGTGACAGGTCCTTACCGGCCGCCGCTTGATAGACCTCATAGTCAAGGCCATCGAGTTTGCGGAAAACTTCTCCGGCAAGTTCATCTCCGCCACGGGCGGCCATCACCATCAACTTGCGCATTTCACACCGCTGGGAAAATTATTGCCGCAATCCGCCGAAAACAGCTTAGTGGCTAAAAGATAAATTTACCCTGCAATCGGGCGGCAGGCAAGTGGGCAGCAAGTCAGCCCTGCTCCGAGCCTGAAATTGCAGTAAGAGTCTGCTCGAACACCAGCAACGCTTCGTTGTCGAACAGACAGAATACAACCTCCCGCAACGAGTGCTCTCCGGAATTCAGGTACTCTACCGCCGCAGCCAACATCGTGTGGGCGCAAAGCGTAAGCGGTACGCCAAAAATCCCGCTGCTCACAGCCGGCAGGGCTATCGATTCCAGACCGCGGCTGTCGGCAAGTTTCAGGCTTGCGCGGGTGGCTCCGGCCAGCTTTCGCGCCTCATCGCCCTCCCCCTGCATGGGCCCCACGGCATGGATCACGTAGCGTGCCGCCAGCTTGCCACCACCAGTGATGGCGGCGGTACCGACAGGGGCGCCGCCAATTGAATCGCACTCGCGCTGGATCGATTCCCCGCCCGCGCGGCGGATCGCCCCGGCCACCCCGCCACCCATTTGCAGGGCGCTGTTGGCCGCGTTGACAATCGCATCGGTGGGGCAGCGGGTGATATCTCCGGCAATAAGTTTGATCGAAGTGTTGCCCGCCCTGTACTCCATAATACTTTACCCCCTCCCCTCCTCCAAATAACCGGCGGAACAAAATATTGCTGGAACCCAAACATGGGATAAAGTGTAACAACTTTAGCTGCCGGCAACCGGCAAGGCCGGTAGCCGCTGGTTGACAGCATTATAGTATCAATATAGCCGCAGCCTGTTTGTGAGTCAAAACCCCCCAGCACAGGACGCCGTTTCTTGCTTTTTACCCCTTGTCCACTTATTATTTGCCGCTGAAAGGTTATGTTCATATAACCACGGAGACCCGGTGCATTCAATCAATAAATCAGGACACTTTTCACTGTTGCTGATCGCTCTGCTGGCGGCGTTGTCGCTTAGCACTATTGCACGCGCCGCCGAGCCTGTAAGCTCACGACTCAGTCCGAAACTGTTTTCCGAATTGACCTCCGGCGGCGGGTCGGCCACCGTGGAAGTGATCGCCTATATCGACGACGGGCTGGAGTTGGCCGGGCTGGACAGGAGCCTTCGCCTGGCGGCAGCGGACAAGAAAAAACGCCACGCGGAAGTTGTCGGTACAATGCTGGCCACCACGGAGCAGACCCAGGCTCCCATAATCGAGCTGCTTAAGCAGGGAGCGGCAAGCGGTGCGGTTGACTATTACCGTGCTTTCTGGGTCAATAACTCGATAGTGATCACCGCCAGGGCATCTTTCGTAATCGAGCTTTCGGCGCGTGAAGAGATCGAATATATCACGCTGGACAGAGTTCACTATCGCAATGACCCGCTGCAAAACACATCCCGGATCACCGCTATCCCCCACCCCGACACGTTGCGCGCCAGAAGTTACCCGATCTTTACCCTGCAACTCGACAGACTCTGGAACATGGGCCTGACTGGCAAGGGAGTACTGGTCTGCGCTATCGGCTCGGGGATAGACGGGAACCATGCGCTGCTGAATTCCAAGTGGCGCGGAATCAACGGCGGCACCTCCGCCGAGAGCTGGTTCGACCCGGTGGACGGCAGCACGTTCCCTTATGATGACGAGTCGCTGGCGCCATCGCACGGCACCGGAGTGATGGGGATCATGGTCGGCGGGGAGCGCACCCTGGGCGTGGCCTACGACGCCCAGTGGATCGGCGCTAAAATATTCGACAACCGGAACCTGACAGAAGATGGCCAATCCACCACCAAGGACTCCTGGATGATTGCCGCGTTCCAGTGGGCGCTGGACCCTGACGGCAACCCGGAAACAGTGGTGGACGTGCCCGATGTGATCAACAACAGCTACGGCGTAACCGGAGAGTACAACGAGGATATCTGCCGTCAGGTGATCTGGCGCATGATCGACCGGGTGGAGGCCGCCGGCACGGTGGTTATTTTCAGCGCGGGCAATGAGGGCCCTGAGCCCTGGAGCACCGGCAGCCCGGCCAGCCGGACCCAAAGCCCGGTCAACGTGTTCGCGGTGGGAAGTGTGGATTTCACCGGCAGGATATCTTCGTTCAGTAGCCGCGGCCCCAGCGCCTGCGATTCGCTCAGTATCAAGCCCACTGTCTGCGGCCCGGGAGAGCAGGTGGTAACTATTGTCTCCAGCGAATACGGCTTCAGCTTCCAGTATATAAATGGTACCAGTTTCTCGGCCCCCTATGTTTCCGGGCTGGTGGCCCTGATCCGTCAGGCCAACCCCACGCTCACCCCCGATGAAGTGAAATACCTGATTATCGACAGCGCGATAGATCGCGGTCTGCCGGGACCTGATTACGCTTACGGATACGGAGTGATCGATCCGGTTACACTGTTCGAGAACCTGCCCCTGCCAAACCAGCCGATCCTCTACAGCAAGCGGATCGAGGCCGACGACAAGGCGGGGGGCAACGGCAACGGTTACCTGGAACAGGGCGAACGGATCGAGCTTGTTGTCCCGGTATTCAACTCCGGGACAACCATCACCGATGTTACCGGGCGGCTGCGCACCTCCTCGCCCGGCATAGTACTGGTCGACACCACCGCCGCCTACGGCGATATCGCCCAGTTCGAGGGCGCCAGCAACACGCTTGATCCGTTCGTGCTCGATGTGGCGCTCGACGCCGAAGCCGGTGGGCAGATAGTGCTGCTGTTAGAGCTGACCGGCTCGGGTGGCCAGCACACCCATACTCTCCAGCTCACCCTGCCGATAGCCCCGGCGGTGCAGGGCCTGGCCGTGCACGATGCCGGCAGCTTTCGTTTCAGCCTGACCAACTACGGCCAGTTCGGCGGGGGGATCGGCGCGGGCAAAGTGGGCGAGGGTCTTCGTTATCCCAACGACGCTGAATATACGATCCTGCATCGCGGGGCGCTGCTGCTGGGCACCAGTTCGCTGAAAGTCTCCGACGGTGTGGTTGGGCGGGACTGGGTACCCGGCCCCGGAGGACCGATCCAATTTATCGAGAATTCGCCTCGCGCCGACCAGATGACTGTCGGCTACACCGAGGAGAAAAGCGCGGGCACGATCAACGCTATCGGAGTCAAGCTGAAACAGACCACCATGGCCTGGCGCGACTCTCCCGATAACGACTACGTGATTATCGAGTATGACATTCTCAACCCGCACAGCGGCACAATAAACAATGTCTACGTGGGCCTTTACGCCGACTGGGACATCCCGGACTCGATCCCCACCCGCAACGCAGTGGGCTGGAACGACGCCCTGAATCTGAGCTACGTTTACAACCCCCAGGAAAGCTCGTTCCCCATGGGCGGGCTGGCGCTGGTCAGCGATCACAGGCTCAGCGGGGCCAGGGCCGTGTCCAACTGGCAGCATGTCCACGCCAACTACAGCGACAACGTGTTCTTCGCCTTCATGAGCGGAGGCACCAGCCTGGCCGCATCCGACTCGCTGGACGACTGGTCCACCGTGGTGGCCACTGGCCCGCACTCGATCCCCCCCGGCGACACGCTGCGTCTGGCCTGGGCCGTGGTGGTTGGAGATAACGAGACCGACCTGCTTGTTAACACACAGGCCGCGCACAGTAAATACTCCGGCAGCCTGGCCCTGGCCGGGGAGCAGGGAGAACGAAGGGCGGGGCCGAGCCTTCCACGCGCTTTTGGCCTGAGGCAGAACGCGCCAAACCCGTTTAACCCCAGCACTACTATCTCCTACAGCGTACCGGAGGGAACCGAGCCGCTGAGAGTAAAACTTACGGTCTACGACATAAGGGGCCGCACGGTGGCAGTGCTGGCCGACAGAACGCAGGACAGCGGAGATTACACGGTTAGCTGGGACGGGACGGATGGGGACGGACGGAGGGTATCGAGCGGGGTTTATTTCTACCGCTTGAGGGCCGGCTCTTTTACGGCCACCAGGAAGATGGTGATGCTCAAATGAAAAGAACAAAGCTGACATATCCCGGCTGGCTGGCGCTGACAGCCCTGCTCGTATTTAGCCTCTCGTGCAGCGATGACTCCACCTCGCCCACCACGGGCGACAGGGTTATCGATGCGTTTCCGCTTAAGTTGGGAAATAGCTGGGAATATATGCTGGAACAGAGCATTTATATTGAAGAGGAAGACACTACTTTGCCACCAATCTCGTTCAGTTCCACTGGAAAGCAGAGCATCAAGATCACCCGCACGGAAAATATCGGTGGGCTGGAGTCTTTCGGGATGCAAACTACCCATATGATCGGTTATCTGTTCAGCGAGGGCGCCGATACGGTGATCGAGCAACGTTATTTCGCCCCTACCCCGGACGGACGGGTGCTGCTCAAAGCGGATCAGGCTGTTTATAATCCGGGCGGCGGATTTATCCCATTCGCCAACGGAAACAACGAGCCTCGCTATGGTACGATGATAGAAGTGGAAGGCCAGGATAAATTCATCTCGCTGGAAAAGCTGGGTTACCTGCTGTCCGATACCCGCGGTTCGTTTTTCACCAACCAACAGAGCGGTACATTACTGGCCAGCGATGGGGTGGAGAACGCCGAAAACACTTTTCTCTACGCGGATGACTATCTTTATCTTTACAGTGAGTTGTACGAGGGCCTGAGATGGAACTCGGTGACCGCCGAAAGTGTTAACGACATCGACATTGCCGGCAGGGTGACGAGTATCTTGAGTGAGCTTGACGGTTACGAAGGACCGGTGGCCGAAGTAGAGCAGACCAATACGCTGACCAGCGCACTGTCAAGTGATCAGTACCGTCAACGATTTTACTACAAGGGTGGAGTTGGCCTGATCAGGGTAGAAATGTCCGATTCAGAGTTTGATATTTATGCCGCTTTTCCAGATAGCGTTGTACTCTTGGGACTCGGAACCTGGACGTTTACAAAGAGCCTCGGTTCACACAACGTTAAATGAAGCGGCACTAGCATTAGAACGTTTCTCAACAGAAATGTCTGCTTGATTGTCCTTCGAAGAGCCGTTCCCTCCCGTGTAGGGGCTAGCCATATCTCGCCCGCAAAGTATCCAGCAGACCCTGCGGGTTGAAGGGCGACAGATGTGTCGCCCCTACGATTCCTTACGAACAGCGGAAGTTTTCAGTCCCATTCTCAGGATTTCCTTCCCCTTGCAAAAAGACAAAACTTTCGGGAAATACTATAGACAGATAAAAAAGGGCCGGCATTGCGCCGGCCCTTTTGCGTATTCAGTTGATTATACCGCTCAGCGCTTGTAGCCGATCTTGCGCAGAAAGTCCCGTCGCACCGCCTGGTCGTCCTCGGTTTCCACACCCGACGGCGAAGCTCCATCCACAACCCCCACCACACCGCGCCCCTGCTCCCGCTGGGCCACGATAACTTCCAGCTCGTTGGCCGTGGCGCAGAAAATCCGGCAGACCTCCGGGCAGTTCTTGATCTGGTTCAGCACGTTGATCGGGAATCCCTGTTGCAGCATAATCACGAACACGTGGCCCGCACCGATTGCCTGTGCGTTAGCAACCGCCGAATCGATAAGTACTTTGTCATTACCGTCCCAGCGCACCAGACAATCCTGGCTGGCCTCGCAGAATGCTACGCCGAACTTGAGGCTCATCCCGCTGGTGGCCAGGATTTCGTAGAGGTCATCGACAGTTTTGATAAAATGGCTCTGGCCGATAATAACATTGGCATCCGCCGGGATATCTATCTTAACCGCACTAAGATTCATCGTTTACCTCCCTGCTGTTGAACTTCCCGCCTGCTGCCCGGCGGCGGGTTCACGCTCCGGGGAGGCTATCCTCTGGCCACTCCTGCGCGGCCGGCCTCTGAGCTGGTGACGGTTATGAGTTCTGATATAGCGGGTTACGATAACGCTGTAACTGAGCATCGAGATTATCACAAAAGCCACCACCACTGCCTGCAACGGCAGGATCACTCCGGGCCCCAACGAAAGCGTGTAGGCTGCTATCAGCATGGCCAGAAAAAACGAATAGAGCTTGCCCCAGATGTTGGACGGGAACACAATCTTGTAGCGGCGGATCAGGGTTGCTCCCCCGCCGACAATCAGCATGTCGCGCAGGGCCATCATCACGAACAGCCAGAGCGGAAAACCGCGCAACAGGATCAGGAACACGGCCACGCCGATCATGAAAATTTTATCGGCCAGGGGATCGATAATCTTGCCGAAGCTTGAAATCGTCCCGCGCCAGCGCGCAATCGAGCCGTCGAGTATATCGGTCAAACCGGCAAACAGCATCAGGATCAGCGCCCAGCGGTCCGCACGGGGCTCCTGTTTGAACAGAAAGAAGAAAATAGCCGGCAAAAGTAAAACCCGCAGCAGGGAAAGAGCGTTGGACAAGGTCCAGACGTTCAACTCCCTGATCCGGGTGTAGGGGATCGGTACTTTTTTGTCTTGCAGGTGACTCATCTTGCTTTCCCATTGTTTTCCAGCATCTGGCGTGCGTGGGCCAGCGAGGTGCTGCTTTGCGAGTCACCGCCCAGCATGCGGGCTATCTCCGCCGGGCGTTCCCCGTCTTTAAGCTTGCGTACCCTGGTTTCCGTATTGTTGCCCGTGGATGCTTTTTCCACCACCAGATGGGTATCCGAGACAGCAGCGATACTGGCCAGGTGAGTAATCGCCAGCACCTGGCCGCGCCTTCCGATCTGTGACAGATACGAGCCGACCATCCCGCCCACCTTGCCACCAATCCCGGCGTCCACCTCATCGAATATCATGGTAGAGGGCTCTCCCACCTCCGCCAGGGCGCTTTTCAGAGCCAGCATGATCCTGCTCAGCTCTCCTCCGCTGGCCACATCCGAGAGCGGCTTAAGGGCTACTCCGGGATTTGTGGAAAGCAAAAAAATAACCCTGTCATTTCCGGTGGTCAAGTAATCGCCCGGCTCCTTGCCGGAAGACACCTGCTGGAAAGCGATCTCGAACCGCCCACCCTCCATCGCCAGCCCACCGAGCCTCCGCACAACCTCACGCTCCAGTTTTTTTGCCGATTTCCTGCGCTGCCCACTCAGTTTGCCAGCTAATTCCACAATCTGATCCGCTGCCTGCTTTTGCTCCTCCAACAGCCCGGCCAGTTCCTCTTCACCGCGCTGGGCGCCGGTAAGTTGCTCCTTAAGGCGCTCACAGGTTGCGAGCACGTCATCCACTTCGGGCCCATATTTCTTTTTCAATTTGTAGTACTCATCAAGCCGGGAGCGGACCTCCTCCAGCCGCGCGGGGTCAAGCTCCACCTTTGTTTGCAGTTCCCGAAGGCCGGCGGCCACTTCTTCGAGCGCGAATCGTGCCGTGTCGTATTGCTCCAGCAGCGGCCCGGCCCTGGAAATCATCGCTGCCAGCGATTCCAGTTGCCGTCTGTTGCCGCCCAGTTCACCGAGCAGGTTGGAATCCCCGCCAGCCGAAGAATTGTCACCCTCCAGCGCGGCCAGCAGAGAGATGAGCGTCTCCGTGATACTTTCGGCGTTCTCCAGAACCTGTAATTCCTCGTTCAGCCCGGTCTCTTCCTGAGCGCTGATCCCGGACTTTTCGATCTCTTCGTACTGGAAACCGGCCAACTCCCGTTCCCGCCTGCCCTGCTCCAGTTGCCGCCGCAACTGCTCCGCCCGTTGATCCAGGGTGCGAAAGCGCAGCAGTCTATCGGTAAATTTCGCGCGGTTGCCCGCCAGACCCCCGAAACTGTCGAGCAGTTCCAGTTGACTGGCGCCGCGGGTGAGAAACTGGTGCTCCTGCTGGCCGTGCACCTGAATCAACCGTTCAGCCAGTGCGCGCAGCAGGGGCAAATTAGCCAGCGATCCGTTGACAAAACAACGGCTGCGGCCAGTGGATGCGCTTATCTCGCGACGGATCACCAGTTCTTCGCCGGGGTCGTCCTCCAGCAGGCCACTGCTTACAATCTCACCGCGAAGTCTGCTGTCGAGGTAAAACAAGCCCTCGACCACCGCTTTATCCGCTCCAGCGCGGACCAGCCCGCTACCGGCCTCACCACCGAGCAGCATTTCCACCGCTCCGAGCAGGATCGATTTGCCCGCGCCGGTCTCGCCGGAGATCACATTGAGGTGGTCTCCAAACTCGATATCTACCTGGCCGAACAGGATAAAGTCCGCAACGCGCAACAGGTTGAGCATCGTTGTTCCGGTGGCTTAACGCCGGTTTCTTTCCCGTTCACCCCATTTGAGCTTGCTGCGCAGCAGGGAGAAAAAGGAGCCTTTGAATGATTTTACCAGCAGGGTAACGTCACTGGAGCGTGTGATCCGGATAATGTCCTCATTCCGCACCGGCTCGCTGAGCTGACCGTCCACAGTGACCAGCACATCGTGATGGGCCGACTGCTCGCTGAGCGTAACCGGATACTCCGCCGGGACCACGAACGGCCTCACAGCCAGGGTATGCGGGCAAATCGGCGTCACCGCCATCGCGTTCATCAGCGGGTAAAGGATAGGCCCGGCCGCGGAGAGGGAATAGGCTGTGGACCCCGTGGGAGTTGCAACTATAACTCCATCGGCGGGAAACACGCCCACCAGGTCCTCGCCCGCCTTGATATCGATCAGAATCGGCCGGGCCAGAGACCCCTTATGCAGCACTACATCGTTGAGAGCGGTAAACTTACGTGTGGGGCGGCCCTTGCCTATTATTTCCGCCGAGAGCATCATCCGCTCCTCGACCTCGTAGTCACCCTCCAGGATACGCTCGAAATGCTCAGAGAATTCCTCAAGCGAGCTGGTGGTGAGAAAGCCGAAATTGCCCAGGTTCACGCTGAAAATGGGTGTTCGGCTGCCCACAGCCATCCGCGCGGCGGCCAGTACCGTGCCATCGCCGCCCAGGGCCAGCACCAGTGATATCTCATCGGGAAGCAGCTGACCGCTGCGGATAACCGGTAAATTACGACCGGGCAGGAACTCTACAAGCTCCTCGCTGATCCAGACACCCACACCTCTGGCATCGAGAAACCCGAGACAGCGTTCCAGTTCCTGGCGGATATTCTTATGAATGATGTTAGCCTTTAAGGCTATGTTCATTGATGCGCTCGGCTATTGCACTTTTGACGAAGGAATGGATTCCTGCCGGTGAAAGGCCCAGCCGCTCCAGAATCACATTGCGCCTGGCCTGCTTGATGAACCTGTCTGGTATTCCAAGGTGGAAAATCCGTGCGCCGGTATATGGCCCGGCCGCCGCGAAAAGAGCCACCTGCGAACCGAATCCGCCCGTGAGCACGTTTTCCTCAACCGTAATTATAGTTTCGAAACGGCCCAGCAGATCGGTCAGCATCTGCTCATCGAGCGGCTTGATATAGCGGCAGTTGACCACCGTGGCGTTGATCCCGTCCTTTACCAGCAGCTTCCTGGCCCACAGCGACGGATAAACCATCGTGCCGGTGGCCAGCACGGCCACGTCGCCGCCCTCTTCCAGCAACTCCCAGCTTCCCACCGGGAGCTCACGGAAACGCAGACTACGCATCAGCCCCACGCCACTCCCCCGGGGATAACGGATGCTGAACGGCGCGGAATCCTGTTGAAATGCGGTATAGAGCAGGTCCCTGAGTTCCACCTCGTCCTTGGGGGCGGAGACTATCATGTTGGGGATCATGCTCATGAAGCTCAGATCGAACACGCCGTTGTGAGTCGGACCGTCATCGCCCACAATCCCGGCTCGGTCCAGGGCGAATACCACTGGTAAATCCTGAAGAGCCACATCCATGATCATCATATCGAACGCGCGCTGAATGAACGTGCTGTAGATAGCCACCAGCGGTCTGGCGCCCACCTTGGCCATCCCGGCCGAGAACGTGACCGCGTGCTGCTCGGCGATACCCACATCGAAAAAACGCTTGCCGATCCGGTCACGGAACAAGTCCAGACCGGTTCCATCCGGCATGGCGGCCGTAACGGCCAGAATACGCGGATTGTTCTCGGCAAGTTCCACCGCCGCCTCGCCTAAAAAACGCGAATAGCTGGGAATCTGTGCCGGTTTACTGAGTCCGGTCTTTACATCGAACGCGGGGGTGCCGTGGAATTTGGTCGGGTTTTCCTCAGCGTGCACGTAGCCCTTGCCCTTTTTGGTCAGCACATGCAGCAACACCGGCCCTTCGAGATCACGCACCGACTGGAGAGTGGAAACCATCTCACCCAGGTTATGACCATCAACCGGCCCGTAATAGCGGAAGCCCAATTCCTCGAACAGCATGCCCGGCAGGACCATGTTTTTCACCGATTCCTCCAGCCTGTGAGCGAATCCGCGGACCTCGTCCTTGCCCACCGGCAGCTTGTCGGTGAAATCCCATATTTCTTTTCTCAGTTTGTTATAACGCGGGTCCAGAATGATTCTGTTCAGGTATTTGGAGAAAGCGCCCACGTTGGGAGAGATCGACATCTGGTTGTCATTGAGGATTACCAGAATATTACGCCCGCTGGCACCGGCGTTGTTCAGCCCCTCGTAGGCCAGCCCGCCACTCAACGCACCATCGCCGATAACCGCCACCACCTTAAAGTCCTCGCCCGCCAGATCGCGGGCCGTGGCGTAACCTGTGGCCGCACTTATCGAGGTGCTGGCGTGACCTGTGACGTAAGCATCGCAGGGGCTTTCCTCAGGGTTGGGGAACCCGCTTACACCGCCCTCCTGACGCAGCTTGCCGAACAGCTCGCGGCGGCCGGTGAGTATTTTGTGCACGTAACACTGATGGCCCACGTCCCAGACAATCTTATCATCCGGAAGGTTGTAGACGTAGTGCAGGGCCACTGTCAGCTCCGCCACGCCCAGGTTGGGCGCCAGATGCCCGCCACAGGTGCAGACCGATTCGACCAGGAATTCCCTGATCTCGGTGCAAAGCTGCTCCATGTCCTCGATCTTCAGCTTTTTGAGATCAGCGGGGCCATTTATTTTTTCGAGCCGGGTGCCGGGTTTGGCTTGCAAGGCTGGCTCCTTTCTATCCCACGGTAAATATTCTTCGCTCATCATTTGCCGAGAATCAATTTAACTCCCGGCACCTCCACTATCAAGTTCTTCCGCCGCAAAGAGTTCAGGACGAGCGCTTGAGAATGTACCGCGCAAGAGCCGCCAGTACACCATCCGGGTCGAGGCCGTGCTTGCTGAGCACCGTGCAGGATCTATCCACCGCCCCGGCAGCCAGTCTTCTGCTTTCCTCAAGCCCGTAAAGCGAGGGGAACGTGGCCTTGCCGCGCGCCTGATCCGCCCCGGCCGTTTTTCCCAGTTGCGCGCTGTCGCCCTCCACATCCAGCAGGTCATCGACTATCTGGAACGCCAGGCCGATATCCTCGCCATAGGCCGCCAGAGCTTTCAGTTTATCCCTGCCGGCTCCGGCCAGCACACCACCCAATGTGCAGGAAACCCTGAGCAGGGCGGCTGTTTTGTGCGAGTGGATATAGTGCAGGGTCTCGCGGCCTATTTCCCTGCGCTCGCTCTCCAGGTCAACAACCTGCCCGCCGATCACGCCTCCGCCGCCAACCGAGGAGGCCACGCTGGCCATTGCCACTGCCGAAATTATATCACCAAGCTTAAGCTCACGGCAGCAGGCTGCCAGTTCCTCGAACGCGGCCAGCAACATCGACGAGCCGGCCAGGGTGGCAGTGCGCACGCCGTATTTGCGATGGCAGGTGGGCATTCCCCGGCGGAAGTCGTCGTCATCCATGGACGGCAGATCGTCGTGGATCAGCGTGTAGGTGTGGATAAGCTCCAGCGCCACCGCTGCGCGCCACGCACGCTCGTCCGTGCCACCGCAGCCACGGTAGGATGACATCGCCAGAATAGGACGGATGCGTTTGCCACCGGCGGTGAGGCTGTACTCCATCGCCGTGGCTATAGAGCCATCGCGGCCACTGCTCTTCCGCCAGCTTTTGGATAGTTTTTTTATCCGGCTGTCGACAATATTTTTTTGTTCCGCCAGATGAGCTTTGAGGTCCATCGGTATTGGTTCCTGATTAGAAGCTGTTTCAAAACTGGAGCTTTGTTTTTATTACTTTTGCCTGCTGCAAGCCGGCGGGAGTTGTCCTGTCTTAAGGTTATCTTTCAGCTTCTATTCCCGGCCCTCGAACTCCTCCAGCTCGAACCCACCCTCAAGCTTCTCGATCAACTTCCGCACCTTGTTCTGGCCCGCCTCAAGCTTACCACGGGCTGCAAGGGCCAGTTCCACACCCTCGTTGAACAGCTCTATCGAGCGTTCGAGTGGGAGCTGCTCATCCTCCAGGCTGGTAACAATCTCTTCCAGTCTGGCGGCGATCCGAGCGAAATCCTGCTCCTTTTTCTTTGCACTCATGGCTTTCTCCTCCGGCCGGGCTGATGTTACCTTGGATGCCGGATATGCCGGTTATAATTGAATCGCGGTGGCAACTTTTTAGCGCCAGCCAGCGAAGATGTTTCGAGGTTTACTTTTTCCACGCGGCAATCCAGACTACCCCCGGCAAGCAGCAACTCAAGCGGGTCGCCTTTGGACAGTTGGCCGGCATTACGGATCAGGGCGCCATCGGCAGTGCGTGGTACAGCATAACCGCGCCCCAGCACAGCGGCCGGATTAAGAGCTGAGAGTTCCCTGCGCAGCCCGTTCCAGCGCGATGTATTGGCGGCCAGATTTGCATTGGTGCAGGTAGCCATCATGCGGACCTGCGAAGCAAGCCACCGCTGCTGATCGCTGAGCCTGGCGGCCATCCTGCGCGGAGAGAGGCCCCGCTCACAACTGTCCACTCTCTGCCAGGCCCGCTCAAGCTCGTCGCCTACCACACGGGCCATCCTGCCGGCCAGGGCACTGACTCCGGCGGCAAGTTCCCTCGCCTCCGGCACCACGAACTCCGCCGCGGCGCTGGGAGTGGGTGCACGACTGTCGGCCACAAAATCGGCGATAGTGTAATCTGTCTCGTGGCCCACCGCGCTGACCACCGGTACCGGAGAGTTGTAAATAGCACGTGCGACAACCTCCTCGTTGAACGCCCAGAGATCCTCCATCGAGCCGCCGCCACGGCCCACGATCAGCACGTCCGCTTCGCCCCAGCGCCCAAAAGCCTCTATTGCCCCGGCAATTTCCCGCGCCGCTCCCTCGCCCTGCACACGCACCGGGTAGAGCACGATCCGGGTGGGCGGGCAGCGACGGGAGATGACACTGATTATATCCCGCACAGCCGCGCCGGTATCCGAGGTGACAACACCCACGGTATTTGGGAAAGCGGGCAGTTGCCGCTTATGCTCCGGATCAAACAGGCCCTCCGCCTCCAGGCGCTGCTTAAGCTGCTCGAACGCCAGTTGCAGCTCACCAACCCCGAAAGGCTTGAGACGCACAACCTTGAGCTGGTACTGGCCACTGGGCTCATAGACACTCAACTCACCGAACGCCAGCACTTTCATCCCGCTCTCCGGCTCGAACTGGATGCGGAAATTGTTCTGCTTGAAAAACACGCAGCGCAGGGATGACGACTCGTCCTTGAGCGAGAAATACATATGCCCGGAGCGGTGATGGGTAAAATTGCTGATCTCGCCCTCTACCCATACCGGCGGAAAATTGCTCTCGATCAGGTACTTGACATCGGCGGTAAGGCCGCTGACCGTGTAAACCTGGTATTCCACCAGGATATCCTCCCTCAAGAAACCATCTCGTTACTAAAAAATTACATCCCCCACCCGCTTCGCAGGCACCCCCTTTAATAAGGGGGAATTTTAGCGATACAGTTATTGAAGACTCCCCGCAGCAAGCTGCGGAGAATCTTCGATTGTTAAGGAAATGAATATATTTCGTATTCGCTCGCTTACCCCGCGGCAAGCCGCGAGCAATGCGCTCGCTGTTCAATTCAGCCGAATGCAGAACATCCTGATCAGGCATTCTTATGCACCTGCCGCACGCTCGGCGGCAATGACCGTGTTGGTCATCAGCATGATAATCGTCATCGGGCCCACGCCGCCGGGCACCGGAGTAATCCGCGAGGCCACTTCACTGACCTCGTCGAATTTTACATCGCCCGTTAAGCGGTAGCCCCTTTTTTTACTGGGGTCGTCCACGCGGTTGGTGCCCACGTCTATCACCACCGCTCCGGGCTTGATCCAATCGGCCTGGATAAACTCGGCCTGCCCGATAGCGGCCACCACCACATCGGCCCGGCGGATCACCGACGGCAGATCTTTGGTGCGGCTGTGCGCCACGGTGACAGTGGCATTTGCCCCGTCCGCTTTCTGGATCAGAATATTGGCCAGCGGTTTACCCACAATGTTGCTGCGGCCGACAATAACCACTTCCTTGCCGGAAAGCTCCACGCCGCTGCGCACCAGCAGTTCCTGCACTCCGGCCGGTGTGCAGGGGCGGAACCCCTCCATGCCGATCACCAGCCGCCCCAGGCTCACCGGATGGAACCCATCGGCATCCTTCTCCGGGCTGATAGCATCGATCACCCTGTTCTCTTCGATATGCCCGGGCAGGGGCAACTGAACCAGGATGCCATGCACCCTGTCATCGTTGTTCAAAGCCTCGACAAGCTGCAAAATATCCTGCTGGCTGGTATCGTCCGGGAGGTTGTGCGGCACGGAGAGAATTCCCAGCTCAGCGCACATTCTCTGCTTCATGCCCACATAGACCTGGCTGGCCGGGTCCTCGCCCACCAGCACAGTGGCCAGGCCCGGTTGCACACCGCTGGCGGCCAGGGCTTCCACCCGGTTTTTAAGTTCAGCTTTAATCGTAGCCGCTATCGCTTTACCATCGATAATACTGGCAGTCATGACAGAAATCCTCCCCGTGCTCATTTCGGCAACTGGAAACGGTTAACGCAAGACATTATTTTGATTATTGAAAATTAATCAGAAAGGCCGGATGACGCCAGCGGTGATTTAATCGCTGGAGGGGATCTGGAAACGCTCGATCTCCTCGGTGCCGCCGGTGGCTTCATCGATCGTGAGCAGCACTCCCATCATCACCAGATTACTGTCGGCGGGTTGGAAGCGGTTGGGTGTCTGTGTGAGGAACCTCTTAATAGCCAGCTCTTTCTTGACCCCGATCACGCCGTCTATAGAGCCACTCATGCCCGCATCGGTAATATAACCGGTTCCGCCGGGCAGCACGCGTTCATCGGCGGTCTGCACGTGGGTATGGGTGCCGATAATAGCGCTGACCTTACCATCGAGATACCAGCCCAGGGCCACTTTCTCGGCCGAGGCCTCGGCATGGAAGTCGATAATAACAATCGAGGTTTCTTCCTTGAGCTTCTCTATGGCCGGCAGCACGGTGCGGAACGGGCAGTCCAGATCGCGCATGAACACGCGGCCCTGCAAGTTGATCACGCCCACCGTCCGGCTGTCATCCAGAGTGAAGAGTCCAGCGCCGCGCCCAGGGTTGCTGGGCGGGTAATTGAGCGGCCGGAGGATATCGCGCCTGTTGTCCAGGACCGGGTAGATTTCCTTCCGGTCCCAGATATGATTACCCGTGGTGAGAACATCCACTCCGAAACCAAAAAATTCCTCGGCAATCTCGTCAGTAAGCCCGAAACCACCGGCAGCGTTCTCTCCATTGAGGATACAGAAATCGACCTGTTTTTCTTCCAGCATATCAGGCAATAAAGCACCGACAGCCTTGCGGCCAGGACCGCCGAAGACATCGGCGATAAAAAGAATACGCAAACTTTTCTCCGTTCATTTACTTGGCGAAATCCACAGACCGGGTTTCCCTGATCACCAGCACTTTGATCTGGCCGGGATACTCCAGTTCCTTTTCGATCTTTCGGGAAATCTCACTGGCCAGCACATCCGTATACTTGTCATCCACTTCTTCAGGGGCCACCATCACACGGATTTCACGGCCCGCCTGGATAGCGTAGGCCTTATGCACTCCCTTGAAGCTATCGGCCAGTTCCTCCAACTGCTCCAGGCGCTTGATATAAGTTTCCAGCGTTTCGCGCCGTGCGCCGGGGCGTGCCCCGGAGAGCGCGTCGGCAGCCTGCACCAGCACACTTGACAGTGTCTGCGGCTCGGAGTCGTTATGATGGCTGGCTATCGCATCGATCACAGCTTCCGGCTCACCGTACTTACGGGCCAGATTCACACCGATCTCGGTGTGAGTACCCTCGATCTCGTGATCGACCGCCTTGCCGATATCGTGCATAAGTCCCGCACGTTTGGCCTGTTCGATATCCAAACCAAGCTCCGCTGCCATCAGACCGCACAGCACGGCGACTTCCTTGGCGTGCTGAAGGTTGTTCTGTCCGTAACTGGTGCGGAACTTGAGCCGCCCCAGCAAGGCAATCAACTCGGGGTGAATGCCATGGACCCCGGTCTCGTAGCATGCTTCCTCGCCGGCCGCCTGGATTTTTTCCTCTACTTCCTTGCGGCATTTATCGACCACGTCCTCGATCCGTCCCGGGTGAATCCGGCCATCGGCGATAAGACGCTCCATGCTCAGCCTTGCCACCTCACGCCGGATCGGGCTGAAACCGGAGAGGATAACCGCCTCGGGCGTATCGTCGATAATCACGTCGATCCCGGTGGCCATCTCGAACGAGCGGATATTGCGGCCCTCGCGGCCGATAATGCGGCCCTTCATCTCATCAGAGGGCAGGCTGACCACGCTGACCGTTGATTCGACCACATGGTCGGCGGCGCAACGCTGGATGGCCAGAGTGATAATCTGCTTGGCTTCCTTTTCGGCATCGCGCTTAGCCGTGTCCTTGATATCCTTGACGAACTGTGAAGCCTCGATCCGGGCCTCTTCCTTGAGGTTCTCGATCAACTCCTGTTTTGCCTGCTCGGCGCTCAGACCCGCGATACGCTCAAGGCGGGTATTCTGCTCGGCGATCAACTGGGAGAGTTTTTCGTCCTTGCTGCGCACCACGCGCTCACGGACAGCCAGTTCTTCGCTGCTTTTGGAGACTTCCTCTTCTTTTCTGGTAACGATGTCCAGCTTCTTGTCCAGATTGATTTCACGATCATGAATCTGGCGCTGTACTATTTCTAGTTCCTTACGCTTTCCCTCTGTCTCGCGCTCGAAATTCTGCCTGGCCTGGTAGTATTTTTCCTTGCTCTCGATTTCGGCGGATTTCTCGATATTCTCCGCTTCCTTCTTGGCATCGGCCAGCATCTTTTTGGTCAGGGATTCCGCATCCTGATGTTTGCTGCGCGCCAGGCGTTTGCTAATCCAGATGCCCAACAGAAAAACCGCAACCAGCAGGACCAGCATCCCGACCAACGGTATAAAAAATGACAAATCTGAGAACATGTAAACTCCGGCAAGCTAATTTTTGTGCTGCGTGAGCACCGCCGCCCGTGGCTGGCGCAACGGCAATTTATTTAGATCGTCGCGGCATTTGCCGCAACGGTTGAGTACTGATAACAATCTTAAATACAGCTTCCGCCCCTATGATGAACCACGCTCTAGAACAAGAAAACCCCGTCGCACGTGCTAACACTAGACCCCTGATTAACAGGGTGGGTTGCCTCCCACCGGATTCCCAGGTCCCCACGAGGGGGCATAAGGTCAGCCGATGGAGTCAGCTCCCATTGGTCTATTGTAGGATCAAATGTTAATCACGCGCAGACGGGGAAATATCCCTGATCTGATTCCCGGGTAGCCAGTGTTCAGCCTGTTACCGGCTCCCGTTCTGTCTGTTCATCCAGATAGGCTTCTACCAGGTTGAGTAAAGAGTTGCATCTGTTTTCAATTTCCTGGTCCTGCTTCTCTACTTTTTCCCGTGTCTGGAACAGATCGTCGGTTATCGACATAGACGCTAGGATCGCAATTTTCAGGGGGTCCTGCATACCGACCTGGCCCTTGATCAGCATCATGGTCCGGTCTACATATTCAGCCACGCTGACCGTATATTCCGGGGCAGCCTGGCTCTTGATATTATAGGTCTCCCCGAATATCGTCACTTTCATGGAAGTGGTATTGTTATCAGCCATAGCGGTCTAGTTCGCAACCTTACGCGATTAACATGAAACAAAAAGTGTTACTCCTAAAGTACTGGTTATTAGAAATATCCGTACTGCTATTCAAATCTAAACCAATCAAAACAGGAAGTCAACAAACCACTCTTGCGCTACCGGCAAGTCTCACAGGATTACCCCTGTCCGTCCGGTTTGTCCAGTTCAGCCAGCAAGGATTCCAGGCGTTTGTCCACGTTCGCCAGTTGCTTGCGCAGCTTGCCGTTTTCTCGTTTGAGCAACTCGATCTGCTCAAGCGCCTGCTCGCTGGTAACTTGATCAGCACGGCCCGCGGCTGCCCGGCGGAACGATTCGTTTTCCTCGCGCAGACGGTCGATACGGCTAAAAAGTTCTCTGATCCGCTGCTCGATTTTTTCCAGTACTTGGGACATTCTCGGCATCCTCGCATGAGGTTCGCCAGCTAATCTAAGACTCGCCAACCAATTATTCAACAGTAAATATTATGTTACAGTCAATCCTAATTAACGGGGCTGGATGCCGAATTTTTTGACGAGACGGCTAAAAATCTTCTCGAATAAACTGTCGGTCTCCTCGTCCGTGAGCGTCCGCTCACCGCTTTGAAACAAGATCGAAAGCGCCAGGCTGCACTTGCCCTCGGGCACATGCTCGCCCATGTAGAGGTCGAATACGGAGACATCGCGCACAAGCTTGCTGAACGAACCTATCTCGGATATCAAGTCCGCGGCCGCTAAATCCAGATCGACCAGAATCGACATGTCGCGGCGAATTCCGGGATACGGAGAACTGGGCTTGTAGGACGGCATGTCCGTGGCCCGCACCAGTGGTTCAAGATCGATTTCAAGGAGATAAATTTCCTGCTCATCGAGATCCAGCTCGCGGGCCAGCGAGGGATCAAGCAGGCCAATCTGGCCGATCTTTTTACCGTCCATGCTGATAGCTGCTCTGCGGGCCTCGAACAAGAGCCTGTCCCCTCCGGGCTCCAGCGGCGGGGCTGGCAGGCGAAGGTGGGAGAACAGAGCTTCCAGCACACCCTTGAGGGCAAAGAAGTCCCATTGCGCCGCCTCGCCACTCCAGTGCACCGGGCGTGCCCGGCCGGATACGGCCATCGCCAGCCGCCTGGCTTCACCCGTACCATCGGAGGCCGGTCCACGGGCGAACGCGTTACCGATCTCGAACAGCATCAGGTCCAGATGGCGCTGGTTGATATTGTGTTTTACGCAGTCCAGCAGGGTTACCAGCAGGCTTGGCCGCAGCACGTCCGTCTCCGCGGACATCGGCAGAGCGAACCTGACCGGCTCAAACCGGCCGGGACCGAATATTTTACTCACTTTTTCCGAAGCGGTAAACGTGGTCGTCATCGCCTCGCGGAATCCCATCCCGGCCAGCCGGGAACGGATAACAGTCTCCCAGTAATGGTTGCCCCGACCAGCGCCCTGCATCGATACCGCCATTTGATCCGGCACGGGGATTTTGTTGTAGCCGTAGAGCCGCGCCAGTTCCTCTATCAAGTCCGCCTCGCGGGTCACATCCAACGCGCGGCAGGTAGGAATTTTTACCGAGAACCGGCCGTCTCCTGCATCATCCACCTTGAAATCCACAGATTCCAGCAGCTCTGTTATCTGCTTGCCCGATAGCCCGACACCCAGCACGCGCTCCACGCGGGCGGCGCGAAGGCTCACCTGCGGCACCTCTATTTCCTTGGGATATAAGTCGATAACTCCGCTGGCCACCACTCCCCCGGACACCTCGGCAATCAGCCTGGCCGCGCGGTCGATAGCGTAGGGCATCAGCCCGAAATCCACTCCCCGCTCGAACCTCCGGCTGGCCTCGGTGAACATCCCCAGCCTGCGGGCGGTCGCCCGGTTTGTGGAGGGGTCGAAATAGGCGCACTCAAGCAGTATTTTTGCCGTATTTTCACTGACCTCTGTTGGCAGATCACCCATCACACCCGCCACCGCCACCGGTTTGGTGGCATCGGCAATGACGGTCATCGACGGCTCCAGGGAGCGCTCAATGCCGTCAAGAGTGTGGATTTTCTCATCTCCACGGGCGCGGCGCACAACTATCCGGTTCCCGTCCAGCTTGTCCAGGTCAAACGCATGAAGAGGCTGGCCCAGTTCCAGCAGGATGAAATTAGTGACATCGACCACGTTGTTGATGCTGCGTTGGCCCACTGACTCCAGACGGCTTACCAGCCACCGGGGCGAGGGTCCCACCTTGACACCGGTAATCACACGGGCCATGTAGCGCGGACAGCCCTCCGGGTCTTCCAGCGCCACGGATGTAAGACTATCAACCGCCGGACCTGATTCTTCCGGCATGGAGGGCTGAAGTTGCAATCTGTTGCCACAGAACGGCTGGATCTCGCGGGCAGCGCCAAGCAGGCTCCACATATCTCCGCGGTTGGCGGTTATCTCCAGGGTCAGCCGCCAGTCGTCCAGACCCAGGGCTTCTGTCAGCGGTGCGCCGGGTTCCAGCGAGTTGTCCAGCTCCATCAGGCCCGAGGCGTCATCGCTGATCCCCAGTTCCCGCTGGCTGCAGAGCATCCCGCGGCTTTCCACGCCCCTGATTTTAGCTTTTTTGATTTTGAATCCACCAGCGAGTACCGCTCCCTCGGGAGCCAGCGGGTAGGTTCCGCCCTCGGCCACGTTGGGCGCTCCGCAGACCACCTCCACGGTGGAATCAGCGCCGAAATTTACCTCGGCCAGGCGAAGGCGGTCGGCGTTGGGATGGCTGCGCAGGCTCACTACGCGGGCCACAACCACATCCTCAAGTCCCTCGCCCAGACGGTGCATTTCCTCGACAGCGTGGCCGCTCATCGTAAGGCGCTCGGCCAGCTCGTGCGGTTCGATATCGAAATCAACCAGTGATTTAAGCCAGTTATAACTGACGTCCATTTTACGCAGACCCGTAGAGAAGCTTGATTAGGAATTGTTGCTAAATGGTAGCATGCAACCGGAGAATATTCCGGCTTGCAAGCTTGCAAAAAAATCAAAACTGCGACAGAAACGCCACATCCGACTCCAGAAACAGCCGGATGTCGTTGACTCCGTTAAATGTCATGCAAATCCTGTCGATCCCCATCCCGAATGCAAAACCTGTGTAGCGCTCGTTGTCATAGCCCACGGAGTCGAAGACGTTGGGGTCCACCATCCCGCAGCCAAGCAGTTCTATCCAGCCAACCTGCTTGCAGACCTTGCAGCCCTTGCCGTCACAGAAGATGCAACTGATATCCACTTCCGCGCTGGGCTCGGTGAACGGGAAGAACGACGGCCTGAAACGCAGTTTGGCCCCGGAGCCGAACATCTGCATGGCGAACTGCTCCAGGGTATAGCGCAGGTCGCCGAAAGTAACGTTCTTGTCCACATACAGGCCCTCCACCTGGTGGAACACCGGGCTGTGGGTTGCGTCCGGCGTATCGCGGCGGAACACACGTCCGGGGGCGATTATCCGCACGGGCGGCTGGTGCGACAGCATATGACGTATCTGCACCGGCGAGGTATGGCTCCGCAGCAGCATTCCGCCCTCAAGGTACATCGTGTCCTGCTCGGCGCGCGCCGGATGGTCCTCGGGAGTGTTGAGCGCATCGAAATTATGGAACTCGTCCTCCACCTCGGGGCCCTCGGCCAGGGCGAACCCCATGCCGAAAAATATCTCGTTTATCCGCTCCAGGACCTGGTTCAGCGGATGGATCGAACCTGTCCAGGGCCTGCTGCCCGGCAGGGTGACATCAATCCGCCCGCTAGCGAGTTCACTCTGGGTGCGATGCTGCTCCAGTTCCTGCCTGCGCTGGTCGATCAGGCCGGCGAGCTTGTTTTTGAGCAGGTTGGCCTGTTTTCCGATCAGCGGGCGCTCCTGGGCCGAGGCATCCTTGACGCCGTGCAGAATCGATGTAAGCAACCCCTTGCGGCCCAGGTATTCAAGCCTTATCTCTTCCAGGGAATCCATACATTCGCTCTGTTTAATCCTTGCGGGCGCCTGGCCCCCTATCTCCTCGATTTTGTCGAGCAATCCCGCCATTGAAACTTACCTCTGGTTTTCTGTTTGAACAATGTACAAAAAGGCCATACACAAAAAAACCGCACTACACGCATTCGACGGATAATATTCGGATTGCGGCCCTGAACAAGCTGCAAGCGAGCCCTGATCCGATCGGTAACCGGCGCGTGTTCGGCGGTTTTTAAGTTGATGATACAAAAGCTGGATGCCGGCGGCTGGTCTTGACCGTCCGGGCCAGTGAAGCTAAAGGCTCACTTGCCCTGCGCGGTGATTACCAGTTTCTCGAAACCCTGAGGGTCGTGAACCGCCATATCCGCAAGCACCTTACGGTTGATTTCCACACCGGCCTTGTTCAGCCCGTCGATAAAGCGGCTGTACGAGAGACCGAACTGCCTGGAGCCAGCATTGATCCTCTGAATCCAGAGAGCGCGGAAATTACGTTTCTTCTGCTTACGGTGGATGTAGGAATAGCGCTTGGCCCGGTCTACAGCCTCGCGTGCGGTACACAGCAACTTGCTGCGACCGCCGCGGAAACCGGAGGCTTCCTTCAATATCTTTTTCTTGCGCCTGTGACTGGCGACGTTAGTTTTAACCCTCGGCATTATGATATCCTTTCGAATTCCCGGAAATATTCCGTAACATTCAACTACCGCACCTCATATTAGAGGTAAGGCAGCATCTTGCCCACCCTCTCATGATCGGACTTAGCGACCAGAGTGGCCTTACGCAAATTCTTTTTGCGCTTGGGCGTTTTCTTTGTCAGAATGTGGCTGGCGAAAGCCTTCTTACGGCGAATCTTGCCACTGGCTGTTACCTTGAATCTTTTGGCCGCCGCCCTGCGGGTCTTGATCTTAGGCACAATCACACCTCTTCCTTCAGTTATCCGCTTAATATTCAGTACTTACTTGCCCGGCCCCTGCCGGGACCACTGACTTACAGTTATTCTTCAGCTTAATCTCCGCTTTTAGGAATCATAATCATGATCATGTTGCGGCCTTCCATCTTGATCATGCCTTCCTTGACCGCCAGGTCGCTGATTCCATCGAAAAAACGGCGCAGCACATCCTCACCCAGCTCCTTGTGCACCACTTCCCGGCCCCTGAAAACCATCGTGACCTTGACCTTGTTCTGTTTTTCAAGGAACTTGCGGGCGTGCCGCATCTTGAACTCGAGGTCGTGATCGTCGATCTTGCTGCGCAGCTTGATCTCTTTCATCTGAATCACATGCTGCTTTTTCTTGGCTTCCTTGGCTTTTTTATTTTCGCGATACTTAAACTTGCCATAATCCATGATCCGGACCACCGGCGGACGGGCGTTCGGTGCAACTTCCACCAGGTCGAGGTCTCGCTCAACGGCCATAGTCCTGGCGTCTTCAAGCTCCACGACACCAAGCTGATTGCCCGCGTCGTCCACCAGGCGAATCGGTGAAATACGGATCTGACTGTTTACGCGAACGTTTTTAGTACTCACAGGCCTCCTAGCCGTCAGAGTAAAGGGGTAACACGATAACAAATAGTTCGCCGGATTGCCACAAAAATTATAAAAAAAAGCGGACAGCATTGATCCGCTCAGATGGGCTTATGCTAGTTTAAGCATGCTGCACGACTTATCTCGCTATCAACTGACAAGGATGTGAGTACTCCCACGGCCAAATCAACCACCGGGGCCCGCACTCATAAGAGATTGCAATTAAAACAGATCGACGAACGAAACACAAGAGCGCACTGACCTTTGCATAGCACTCCGCGCATGAAATCCATGCACCGATCCGCAATCTAAGATACTACCAGACAAGGCCTTTGTCAACTAAATCCGCAGTGCGAAAAAGGCTCCCGCGGTGGTGGCGAAAAGAAGTTATTATTAAGCTTGACTTAGTATTTCCGTCAATGATAGTATACATTGACTGCAAACTACACCTGACCATCCGTTTTTCGATACAGACAGACTAGATGTACGCATTAAACTTTAAGCGCCGGGGTTTGCCTGCGCAAGTTTGCCGGTATTCAGTTCGTGTAATCGGCACTCCTGCCCACTGCTGGTAACCATTTCGCAACATCGCACCTCCCCGGGGCGTTGAAAATATCAAAAACGAGCGCCGCCCGAACCAGGACGGCGTAAAAGCCTGGGGGGTAAAATTACCCCTTCGTTTACGGTAAATCAACTTGTTCGTTCCCACTCGTTTTCCTCACTCAATTCGCCTTATCGGAGTCAGCCGATGGCAGAGATTACCACCCACGACCTGCTCATCCTCGGTTCAGGACTGGCCGGGCTGAGAGCGGCCTTGTCAGCCTCTATCGCAAGCAAAGGCAAGATCGATATCGGACTGGTGAGCAAAGTGCAACTGATGCGTTCCCATTCAGTGGCCGCCGAGGGCGGCACGGCGGCGATGTTGCGCCCGGATGAGGGCGACAGTTTCGACCTCCACGCCTGGGACACTATCAAGGGCAGCGATTTTCTGGCCGACCAGGACGTTGTCGAACGATTTGTAAAGGCTGCCCCCGGGGAAATCATGCAGCTCGATCACTGGGGAATTCCCTGGAGCAGGCGGCCCGACGGCCGGATAGACCAGCGGCCGTTTGGGGGCCACGGTTATCCGCGCGCCACGTTCGCGGCGGACAAGACGGGCTTTTTCGAGATGCAGTGCCTGTTCGACACCCTTACCCGCTACCAGAACACAACGCGATACGATGAATGGTACGTAACCTCGATCCTGGTGGAGGACAACAAGTTCCGGGGCCTGACAGCTATCAATCTGGCCAGCGGAGAGTTCCACGTGATGCTGGGCAAGGCGCTGATTATAGCCACCGGCGGCGCCGGCAGGATGAGCGGGTTTACCACCTACAGCCACTCTGTTACCGGTGACGGGATAGCGATGGCCTTCCGGGCGGGAGTGGCGCTCAAGGACATGGAATTTATCCAGTTCCACCCCACCGGCCTGATCCCGACCGGCATTCTGATGACCGAGGGTTGCCGCGGCGAGGGCGGATATCTTCGTAACGCGGACGGTGACCGCTTTATGGAACGTTACGCCGCCAGCCAGATGGAACTGTCCCCGCGGGATATTATCTCGCGCGCGATGATTACCGAGATCAAGGAGGGACGCGGGTTCAAGGGGCAGAACGGACTGGACTACGTCCACCTGGACCTGCGCCACCTGGGCGCCGACAAGATCAACGAACGCCTGGGCTTTATCCGCGAGCTGGCGATGAAATTTGTCGATGTCGATCCGGTCCATGAGCCGATCCCGGTCCGTCCGGTGTTCCACTACACCATGGGTGGAATCGACACGAACATCGATGGTAAAACAAGTGTGGAAGGCATGTGGGCCGCCGGCGAGGCCGCCTGTGTGAGTCTGCACGGAGCCAACCGTCTGGGAACCAACTCCACGGCTGAATGTCTGGTCTGGGGAAAGATTACCGGCGAGGAGGCGGTGAAATTTATCGAAGGTTCTGAGGTTGTGCCCAGCAATCCGGATGAAGCTGTAGCCAAAGCCCGGGCCGAGTTGTTTGACGATCTGCTGAGGCGTGATGGCGGGGAGAGCGTATATAAAATCCGCTCCGACCTTCGCCGCAATGTCGACAAGAACCTGGGAGTCTATCGCATTGAGGAGGGCATGAAACAGGGCGTCGAAAAAATGACCGAGCTCAAGGAGCGCTTCAAAAAGATCACGGTCCGCGACCGCAGCAAAGCCTACAATATCGACCTGATGTACGCCCTGGAGCTTGGCTGCATGCTGGACCTGGCCGAAGTGGCGTTTCTCGGCGCACTGCGGCGTCAGGAAAGCCGTGGCGGCCATGCCCGGCTGGACTTCACCACCCGCGACGACGAGAACTGGCTCAAGCACACCGTGGCCCGCTGGACTCCCGACGTGCCGGAATTCAGCTATTCGGACGTGACTATCGACACCTGGAAACCGGTGGAACGGAAATATTAGGAGGATTTGCAATGAGATTTCCCGACCTCAAAACCAAGACCTACTCCAACCTTAAGGGAGTGCCGGGGTGGGCCTGGGCGGGCCGCTACGGAATAGAACGACAGCTCTATATCCTGCAACGCTTAACCGGCCTGGGTGTGCTGCTCTACCTGCCAATGCACCTGATTGTCACCGGCCAGAAACTCGATCAGTTAAGCTGGGAAGCGGCGATGGCTTTTGTCAACCGTTTGCCTGCTGTCGGCGAGTTCCTTGTATTTGCCGGTGGCGTATTCCACGCTCTGAATGGTATCCGGCTGCTGCTGACCCATTTCGGCTTTCTGATGCGTCAGCCGGAGCGGCCGATTTATCCGTTCACGATCGCCGCGCTCAAACAGCGCTGGACGGTCTACATGGTGTTTATCGCCACCGCGGCCATTGTGGGCTACGGCGGCTACGAATTCTTCATCATTGCCGGTCACTGAACCAGGAACAGAGGAGATTGAAATGCGCGAATCTACTCTATGGCTGATGCACCTGGCCGCCGGCGCGGTGATGCTGGCTGTGCTGGGAATCCATTTTGGAGTAATGCACACCGGAGCCCTGTTCGGTATCGACAGCGGCGAAGTGCTCACGTTCACCTCCGTGGAGGCCAGGAGCGGACGGATGTTCTACATGGTGGTTTACCTGATCCTGCTGGTGGCCGCGCTTTACCATGGGCTCTACGGCCTGCGCTCAATGCTGTTCGAGCTTTCGGTGATCGGCCACGGGCTGCGCAGGACGATTAACCTGCTGCTGGTTATTTCCGGCTGGGGATTCTTCTTTTACGGGGCCTGGGCCATTATGGCCGGCTATTTGGGTTGAGGGGAGAGACCATGACAGAACAAGCCAAGGACTATGAAGGCAAGGAAATGACGTTTCGTATTTTCCGCTATGATCCGGACAAGGACAGCGAGCCATATTTCCAGCAATACAAGATCGTGCTCCGGCACGGGATGACAATTCTGGATGCGCTGATGCATATCAAGGAGACCCAGGACCCGACCCTGAGCTACCGCAAAAGCTGCCGGATGGGTATCTGCGGCTCGTGCGCCATGCAGGTCAACGGCTTCCCGATTCTCACCTGCCAGACTCAGGTTGTTGAGATCAGCACGGATACTATCGAGGTCCGCCCGCTGGCCAACTTTCCGGTGATCCGGGATCTGGTCCCGGATCTGGGCGATTTCATGGCGCATCACGAAAGCGTCCTGCCCTATATTATCCGCGAGGAAGAGCAGGAGCAGGACAACCCTGCTGAAGAGCACTATCAGAGCCCCGACGAGTTGGAGCAATACCTTCAGTTCGCCTATTGCATCAAATGCGGAGCCTGTCTGGCGGCCTGCCCGACAAACGCCACCGACCGCAAGTTCACCGGTCCCCAGGCCCTGGCCGCGGCCTATCGCTATTCAGCCGATAGCCGTGACGATGGACTGGCCTTCCGGCTCGACGCCCTGGAACATCCCAACAGCCTCTTCCGCTGCCATTATGCCGGAGCGTGCAGCGAGGCTTGTCCCAAGGGAGTTGATCCCTCGCTGGGGATTCAGTTGCTCAAGCGCGATCTTTTTAAGAAAAAATTACTCGGCCACAGGCAGAAACCCGCCGGCCTGGCCCAAACGCCCGCCGGGATTAGCAGACGGGATGGAATCCCTGAAGCGCCGGAAAAAACAGTATAACTTTTGCATATTTTTATTTTGACACATTGGAGGCCGGGCGGGAATATTTCTGCCCGGCTTTTTCATTTCTCCTTTCCGCTATTGCCGAAAGTCAAGTATCACGCCCATTCAGCCGAAAATATACTTATTGCACCGGATCGAGGATAGAGGTCATTGCCGGTTTCCGTGATTTTCGGAATCCGGAAAAGTGTTGCATTCCATTTTAATATATTATATCAGTTGTATAGTCTTGATTTCTATCCAACCAAATGATCTTTGCGCCAGGCAGGTGAAAACTTGTCCGGACGGTGTACGGATACAGCCTTTGCGGCTGCCGGAATAGCCTTAATACCACAGCTATACTGAACTTACTCAGGTAACCAAATGGGTGCTTTAGTCATATTCGGTGTCATCGTTGTCGGGATGGGTATGATTATCACCGGCTGGGCGATGGTGCTCAAAATTCAGCGTGAGCGCAAAATAAGTGAATTCAAGGTTAACCTGATGCGGTTCTACGGTTCGGAGCAGGCCGCTTACCACCGTTACATACAGGCGGAGCGGGCGGTTCAGGATATTGAAATGGACGCCCAGAAGAGCAAGGATTTGTTTATCCAGCTAAAGGTCAGGGTGCGTCAGCGGCGTGGCAAAATACGTGATCTAATCGAAAGCCTGCGGCTGGTTAAGGTTAAGCTGAACCTTGTGAGCAAGGGTGGCTTACTCGATCTGGAGTTGCTGCGTTCTAAAACTGAAAGTGAATTAAAAACCCTGCTGGCACTTAACAATCAGGACAAGGTACGAATTAACGACGAGCAGAGACGCATTTGGGAAAAACAGCAAATGTTACCTCAGATGACCGAGGAGTCAGCCGAGCTCAGTACGGCCTGGGAAAATTTGCGCAGCCAGGTTGATGCTGTCGAGAGTGATTTTCGCCAACTGGACGAGCACGCGTTCCGTAAGTTTGCCGACCAGTTCACCAACAGCCGTGAAAAGGGTGACAAGAACGATCCGGAACGCGAAATAGTCAACATGATCCTGCTGCTCAACAACAAGAAAGGCCTGCTCTACGTTCGCCGCAAGGAAATGGCCAAGGACCCCACCACCGAGAGCCAGAAGCTGATCATAAAACATGGGCAGGACATTACCAAGCTGGAGAAACAACTGGTCCGCAAGAGTAAAAGTCTGGGCATCCAGCCCAAGCGGGTCCTCCATCTCCAGAAGATGTTCAGCAAGTGAGCCAATCATGACGAGGCGGGCAATATACCAACTGAGACTTTCTTTGATCTGCGCCGCCATTCTGGTTGCCGGCGTCCCGGACGCACAGGGCCAGCAACAGCCCGCCGACAGTGCCGCTGTCGATACGGCCAATGCTTTGGATAGTGTTGCCGCGCCTGCCCTGCACCATCTCGATTACGAGATTACAATACCCGCCACTCTGGCCGATACGATCCCTCCGGGGTTTTTCCAGATAGTCCAGAACCTGGGACTGAACCGCTTTACTACCAGGTTGATCAGCCGCTTCTCGGAAATCAAGGATGCGCTTATTCTTCAGGCTTTGGCCCAGGCTGATCAGCAGATCGAATTTAAAAACATCAACGCCTACACCGCGGCCTACGCCATCAACCTGCTCTCTCGCCGGGACAGCCTCTGGCAGTCGTTTTTCGCCAATCTCGACATGCAGTTCCGCGAACCCAACATCCTGCGCTTTAATTTCAGGGACGACCAGAAGTGGGAAAGCTACGCGCTCAACGATCTGTTCTATTCCACTTTCTTCCAGGAACTGCTGCTGAGGCTGGGAAATATCGGTATCGCGGGAAGCCGTGACGGTAAACAGTGGCTCGATGGCTGGCCGGACGATAAACGCTGGAAATATCGCGAGTACCGTTTCGAATACCTGCCGGAAGATGTCGGCATCCGTGTGCTCGACCCGGCCCGTTTTGCCGGTACGGACACCGTTATCGAGCAGTCCGGTATTCTGCGCCTCAACCCCAGCAACCCGGTTCTGCCGGTAACCCCCGCCGACTCTGTCGAACCCCCCTACCGCATTCCCAAACCCTGATCTGATGGGGAGGGGGCGGGCAGTTAATTGACTTTGCGCCCATGCCCATTTATTATTGTCTCCACGTCAATCCCAACGGCAGCGCCTGGCCGGGTAAGCTATCCACTCAAGCAGCGGCGGCAGCGGATGAAAATTGTTATTCTCGGACCACAGGGAACATTCAGCCACGAGGCCGCGCTCAAGCTTGACCCCGGGGCCGGGATCAATTTTCAGCGCACTATTCGTGATGTGTTCGAGACCGTGGAAAAGGGCCGGGACCAGGTGGGGCTGGTGCCAATCGAGAACTCGGTAGGCGGAACCGTGGCCGAGACACTCGATACGCTCAACAACAGCAAGCTCACTATCGAGCGGGAGCTGGTCCATCCGGTGATCCATTATCTGGCCGCCAAAGGCGAAAGCGGCAAAATCAGCAGAATTCTGACTCACCCCCAGAGCTACGCCCAGTGTGAGAAATATATAAGGAAGAACCACGGCGGGGCCGAGGTGATCCAGACCAGCAGCAATGGCAAAAGCGCCGAGATGCTCAAGGCCAATGACAGCGAAGGCACCGCCGCCATCGTCCCTGCTCTGGCGCTTGAGCTATATGGGCTCACAGCCGTGGCCAGCGCGATCCAGGACAGCCGCTATAACGTGACCCGCTTCGTGATGATCTCCGGCAACGCCACCGAACCCTCCGGCTATGACCGCACCAGCCTCTCGATATATCCCAGGGTGGATTACCCGGGCCTTCTGCATGAGATGCTGGGCAAGCTGGCGGCCCTGGGTGTTAACCTGAGCAAGATCGAGTCGCGGCCCTCAAAGGGCCGGCTGGGAGACTATATCTTCTATATTGACGTCCAGGGCCATGTTCTGGATGAGCGGGTGGCCGAGGCGATCCGTGAACTGGAAAAGATGGCGTTTGTCCGCACTCTGGGCAGCTACCCCCGCCAGTGCTGATTTGCCTTACCGGTAACACCTCTCTTGTTTGACAGCCGGATGCCGGGGCGATAGATTTACTGTCGTCTCCGGTTGGTGTGCCAGCCAGTTAACGCATTCCAACCCCACCCGACAAAATCCCTTGCTTACGCTTGCACGGTAAAAATACCTGGAAGGAACGAGATGAGCGAAAAAGTCTGTACTGTCGGTATCGACCTGGGCGGCACAAATATCGTGTTCGGCCTGGTTACGCCCCAGGGCGAGTTGCTGGACCATTTCAGTTGCCCCACCGGCGGCGAACACGGCCCATCGGCGGTTATCCGCAATATCCTGGATGGGATTGGACAAGCTATCGAAAAAGCAGGTAGCTGCCGGGTCAACGGGATCGGCCTCGGCTCTCCCGGGGTTATCAACACCGAGACCGGCGTGGTGCTCCAGTGCGCCCCCAATATCCCGCACTGGACAGGCCAGCAGATTCTTACGCCAATCTCCCAGCGTTTCGGCCTGCCCACCTGGGTGGATAACGACGCCAAGTGCGCGGTGATGGGCGAGGCAATTTTCGGGGCCGGAGCCGGCAGGCAGCACCTGCTGGTGGTCACTCTCGGCACCGGCATCGGCGGCGGCGTGGTGATCGGCGGCCGGATTCATCGCGGCGGCTTCCACGTGGCGGGCGAGATCGGCCACGCGGTGGTACAGAAAGAGGGCCGGCTTTGCGCCTGCGGGCTGGAGGGTCATCTGGAGGCCTACGCCTCGGCCAAAGGGATTGTCGGCCAGGTGCGCGAGGAACTGGACAAAGGCAAAAGCTCCTCGCTCTCCGGCCTGGGCGCTGACAAGCTGACTGCTAAAATGGTGGTGGAAGCGGCCCGCGAGGGCGACAAGCTGGCGGGCGATGTGATCGAGAACGCGGGCCACTACCTGGGCCTGGCGCTGGCTAATGTCGCGATGGTGTTCGATCCGCAGATCATGGTAATCAGCGGCGGAATCGCCCTGGCCGGTCCCGTGCTGTTCGACCACATCCAGGCCGCCTACGACCGCTATCTTTTCTACACCGATGTGCGCAAGGCGCCGATTGTGCCGGCAGAACTGGGATTCGAGGCCGGCATGGTGGGAGCGGCGGCGATGGCGATGCTGGAACTGGACCTGGAACTGAGGGCGCAGGGGCGATGACGGATAACGGGAAAAACAAACCGGTGCTCACGTTCGATTTTGACGGTGTGCTCAGCGACAGCCTGCTCGAGGCCTACCTTCTGACCTGGAACCTGGCGGGCAGGGTAGACCCCGAGCTGGCGTATCAGCTTGACCAGGCTCCCACTATTGATACAATCCACGCTTTCCGTCGCAGCCACAGCGGCCATTACGAGGCCACAGAGAAAATCATCCCGTTCGGCAACCGCTGCGAGGATTTTCTTATCGTCCAGAAAGCGGTGCACCAGGAGGCACGGATCAATTCCCAGGCGGAATTCGATTCATTCAAACTCACTGTGAACAAGCAGCTTCAGGACACGTTCCACAAGCAGTTCTACGTTCTGCGCTACGAACTGGCCGCCAGCCACCGCCAGCAATGGCTGGCCCTCAATGGAGCTTATCCCGGTGTGATAGAGGCAATCCCGGCTCTGGCCCAAAAATTCCGGCTCGCTGTGGCCACCTCCAAGGATCATCAGACAGTTATCGGCTTGCTGCAAAGCTGGGGCCTGTTAGAGTTGTTCGGCGAGGAACATGTGCTGGATAAAAGCGCCGGCCCCAGTAAAAGAGCCCACCTGGATACACTGCGCCAGCGGTTCGGCTGCCGGTTCGAGGAGATGACCTTTATCGACGACAAGATTAGCCACCTGCTGGACTGCGCCGATCTGGGCGTGCGGCTGATGATGTCCGGCTGGGGATACAACGGCCCCCTGGAGCACGCGCAGGCCGCAAGTCATGGCATAAAAATACTCACACTTGAAGAACTCGCGTCACTGCAGGCCTGATCAGGCTGACGGTCATTATTGAACAATTAACACAAAGAAGGCACAATGAGACAAACCAGTTTTGCGTTACTGTGTGTTGCACTGTTGCTGACCACCCTTCCGCTTGCAGCCGCCAGGGTGGCCTACCTGGATATCGCACAGCGCCGCGAGTACGCGCTGGACAACATTATGGACCCCGGCCAGTTGCTCAAGGGCCACGTGAGTGTCAAAGACGCATCCGGCGCCCACCAGGTGGTCCTGCTCTGGCGCGATGCGTTTGGCAGGGTGGCGGGAGCCGATACGGTTTCGGTAAATGCGCCGCTGTATGCCGCCGATTTCGAGATTGAACTGAGCAACTCGCTGTCCTATTTCAACCGGCTGGAAAGTTCGCTCGACAACGAGGTCCAGCAGGTGGCCGTGGAATTTTTCATCCGCCGTCCTCCCAAGCCCTGGGACGATTATTACAGCGCTGTCTGGGGCGGCTACCAGTACGAGTATTTTGATTCTCTCAGGGTAGCCGGAATCAACACTCACATGATTTACAAGGATTTCCCCTATTTCACCCAGGTAATGGCCGCCGGTTTTGACTCCTACGTGGACAATATCTGCTGGCGCGTGTTCGCCCCCTACCACAAGTGGCGTCACCGCTGGAACTCGCTCAAAAGAAAAATAGCCGCTGATCCCTACAACATGGGACTGCAGGTAAGGGAGCCCTCGTTCGAGGACCCTGCCGCCGATGAAGCGGTCCGCACCACGGTGCAGCAGGTGGTGCGCAACAATGCTCCCCACCGGCCTGTCTTTTTCAACCTTGCCGATGAGATTGGGATCGGCGACCAGAGCGGCCCCACGGACCTGGATCACTCTATCCACGCGCGTCAGGCGTTCCTCTCCTGGCTGGACAGGGAGTACGGAACAGTAACCGCGCTCAACACTCAGTGGGGCACGGAGTTCGGCTCGTTCCACGAGGCGGCGCGCAGCACCGAGTTGCTCACCGATGCCGCCATGGACAATATCTGGAAATCCCAGTTGCCCAAATATTTTTCCTCTCCGCAGGAGGCTGGCGCAAGTTTCGGGATAACACTTGGCAACTTTGAGCAATACGTGGCCCTCAACGCACGGCTCAAGAGCACCCCGCCCAAAAACGCGAAGCAGTTGGAAAGAGCTCTTCCCGGCCTTAAACGTCAGTTCGCTCTCGGGCAGGCAACCGCCGCTGAGTTGGCCGGGTTCGCCGTCAAGTTCGAACAGTGGACTAAAACGCTGTCGGTGGACGTGCCCGTGGACTGGAACCTCAGCCCCTGGATGGAGCACAAGGATTTTATGGATCAGAGCATGGCCGATGCCCTGGGGCGCGCCTACGATTACGCGCGCGAAGTCTATCCCCACGGCGTCTACGGGTTCACCGGAGGCCACAGCCCCGGTGCGTTCGCCGGTTACAACATGGAACTCCTCAGCCGCGTTGTAGATCTTCAGGTGCCGTACAATCTGGCCGATGACGTGGAGATACTGCGCTCGCTGAACAAAAAAACGATTCTGCTCTCCCCCACCTGGGGAACCGACGAGACCGGGATTCGACGGCTTTGGTACCAGTTCCTCCATGGCGACAAGGGCGTGATTTTCTGGGATAACGACGAGAAACGCAACAAGTTAATCGAGAAAAAGACTGGAGAACTGACTCAGCGCGCCCGCCTGTTCCAGGATGACCTGGACGAACTCACCACGGGCACCGGCAGCCTGATCATGATCTCCGAACGGCAGCATGACAGGATCGCCGTGCTCTACTCCCACCCCTCCATCCGCGCCCAGTGGATGGTCCAGCACCTCGATCTGGGCAAGAGCTGGATCACCCGGCAGAGTTCCCAGGAATTCAAAACGCTGAATTCCAACGCCCTGCGCTCCTCGCTGCTCAAACTGATCGAGGACCATCACTTCCAGTACGATTTTATCAGCTATAAGCAGCTTGAGGACGGAATCCTCGATAACGGCGAGTACAGGATGCTGCTCCTGCCCCAGACAATCGCCATCTCGGATAAAGAAGTGGCCGCGCTGGAGCGTTTTGTGGCCGATGGCGGTGCGATGGTGGGCGATAACCGGATCGGGCTGATGGACCAGAAGGGCCGCAGCCGCGAGCAGGGAGCGCTGGACCATATTTTCGGCATCCGCTGGGACGGGAAAGAAGTGCGTGAGGGCCTTCCGGGCGTGGTGGCCGACGGGGCCAGGCAGCGCAAGCTGGGCGAACAGAACGTATATGTCAACCGCTACGGCAAGGGCTCGGCAGTTTATCTTAACACCTCGTTGATGCCTTATGTCTTCCAACGTTTCACCCCCGGCAAGGACCTGGCCCTGTTTAACCTGTTCGGCGGCCTGTTCCGGATGCTTGGATTTAAGCCGCCGGCCAGGCTGACGATGGCGGACGGAAGCCGTCTGCCGGCCACTGAACTTGTGCGCTACCGCAACGGCGACACCGAGACCTGGGCTATTTTCCGCAACTCCCGTACGCTCAGGTATGCGGTCGACGGTTCCATTCAGGACGGAGACTCCTCGTTCGACAGCGTGGAGAGCGTGAAGCTTAAATTGCCCTCGGCGGCGCATATCTACGACGTGCGTGGCGGGAAATACCTGGGCCGCAAATCCACGCTTCAGTTTGAGCTCGATCCCTGGCGTCCCACCCTGCTCACTGTCAGCCCCCGTAGGCTGGATGATCTGAATGTTGCGGCAGAGAACACCAGCCTGGCAGCCGGAGAGGAAATCAAGCTGAATATCTCGGTGGGCAATAACGCCCCGGCCGGTAACAGACCAACTGAAGTGGTCTTCATCGGTGTTACCTCCCCCGATGGAGGCCGGGTGTATCACTACGAGCAAAAACTTCTGCTCACGGACAATACGCTTCAGCATAGTATTCCGCTTGCGGTCAACGACGCAAAAGGTGACTGGTCGGTTACAGTCAGTCATCCAGCCAGCGGACAGCTCAGAAAACTGGTTTTCACTATTACAGACTGAGATAAAAGCCAACAAACGTCTACCGATAAAAAATACGGGCCGGATATCAGGCCCGTATTTTTTTGTTTTTAATTCTTGACAACAGCACTTCATAACATTAATTTGTGACTCGCCAGTCGCAACTTTTTATGGAGTTGACTTCATGCCTTCAGAAACATTCTTCCGTTTGAACGAAGAGAAACGGACCAACATCACCCGTTGCGCCACCAATGCGTTCGCCGCAAACGGTTTCACCGGCACCAGCATGGACTCCGTGGCCGAGGCCGCAGGCGTAGCCAAGGGTGCGCTTTACCGTTATTTCACCAACAAGAAAGACCTGTTCCTTCATGTGGTCGACGCTCTTCGCGAGGACACCCAGGAGTATATTACTGAATTCCTGGAGAAACGGCGCGGGCAGGACGTATTCAACACGATGAAAGACTGGTTGGTTTCCAGTTATATCACTCAGGAACGGTTATCCACACATCGCAAAGTATTGTGCAACGTGCTATACCAGGAATCTGTCGATTTTAAGGGCGAGGTGCTGGCCAAGTTCGGCAAGCTGTCCACCCATTATGTAAAACTCATGTTGCAGCAGGGTATCGCAAATGGTACAATCCGTGAGGATGTAAACCTGGACGCTGCCGCGTTTATCGTGCAATGCGTCGAAGATCGTTTCCACGATGCGACCACAATGCCGTTCCTGGACATGGGCTACTCCTTATACAACCAGCCACAGGCGGTAATCGAGCACAAGGCAGACAAGATAGTCGAAATATTTCGCAGAGCGTTTGGCAAGGAAAAAACCGAGCCGCGAGACAATCAATCCGGCCAGCGAAACGACAGGAGCAAATGAGCATGCTAATATTGCATTCAGTTAGAGCAGTCGCTGTACTGCTGGCCGTTGCCTTGCTAAATTATAGCGATGTGGCGGCGATGACCCTTCCCGAGGCGCTCCAATACGCCATGGAGCACAACAGAAATATTCTGGCAGCCAGGCAGGATATAGTTGAGCGCGAAGGCCAGGTGATAGAGGCCCGGGCCAGTGCATTCCCGCAGCTTGACCTGATGATGCAGGGTTACCGCGTCCGTGATCCCGGCTTTCTCAACAGCACGTTCGGCCAGGAACTGCTCAAGGGCGGAGGGGGCGCTAACGATTTTGGCATTCCCCTCGAGGCCATCCTGCCCAAACCGCAGACGTTCTACGAGATGACGCTTAATTTCAGCCAACCCCTGTTTACCTGGGGCAAAGTCAGTAACGCCATGAAAGTGGCCCGGCTGGGGCGCAGGGAGATGGACCTGGCCCTCAAAGATGTCCGCCGTCAGGTGGCATTCGAAGTTACCAGCGCCTATTACGATACCCAGCTTGCCGGCGAAAGTATTGAAATTTATAAGCAGGCTATCAAAACTCAGCAGCGCTACCTGAAGCAAACCCGTGATTTTTTCGAGGTCGGTGATGGCACCAGGCTGGCAGTACTGAGGGCAGAGAGCCAGTTAGCCCGTACGCAGCCGGACCTGCTGGCCGCGGAAAATCAGTTGGTTCAGTCGCGCAAACAGCTCAATTTCCTGCTGGGACGAAATCTGGATGCCGATTTCCTCGCCGTTGAAATAGATTCGCAGGACGAGTTCAACGTGCCGCAACTCGACAGTGTCTCCGCCGCCGCCGCCAACCTCAGGCCGGACCTGAAGGCGATGGATACGAGCGTGCAGTTCTTCGATAAAACAATCAACGTGTTCAAAGCTGATTTCCGTCCCCGCGCCGACCTTAGAGGTTACTACGGATACAGTACGATCAAAACGGACGATCTGCTGGACAGAAATTTCGAATCATGGCGCGTGGCGCTGGAGATCAGCGTGCCCATTTTCGATGGGCTGCGCAACCGGGGAGTGATCAAGCAGTACACGGCCCTGAGGGATCGAAGGAGAATCGAGCGCAACCAGCTCGATGAAACTATCCGGCTGGAAGCCCGCCAGGCAATCGACGCCGTGCACAACAGCAGGCAGATCTATGACGCACGGATCAGGGGACTGGCCAGCAGCGAAGAAGAGGAGCGCGTGGCCCGCGACCAGTTCGAGCAAAGCCTGATTACGATGTACGAACTGATGGACTCCAATCGCCGGGCAATTGAAGCCAGAACCGGCATGCTGGGCGCACGCTTTAACTTTCTGCGCAAAATCGCCGAACTGAAAAAGGTGATGGGCATACCAGTTAGCAAGCTCTTTTAACAAAATACAGAATTATGTACTGCAAAAAACCCAGATTGGGAGACAGCGATGTTGAAGAATATAATGATCATTGCCATGACAACAGGGCTGATAATGGCCACGGGCTGTTCCAAGAGCGAGGCCGGAGACGGCGAACAGGCCGCGGCTGAAGCTCCCCGGCTCTCGAACGTGGAGATACGGACTGTCCGGCCAACAAACCTGATGGAATATATTATGATGCCGGCCTTCAGCGAGGCGACCCACGACGTGACGCTCTCAAGCGAACAGGGCGGTAAGCTGCTTGAGCTGCGTGTCGACCGTGGCGACGTTGTCCGCAAGGGCGCCGTGCTGGCACGAGTGGGAACCGACATCTACGCCGCCCATCTGAAAGAGGCTCAGGCCAACTTTAAACTCAAGAAAGCGGCGCTTGGAAAAGCCATTGCCCTGTTCGAGCGGGAAAGTATCAGCGGCATGCAGCGCCTGAAAGCCCAGGTGGAACACGATGCTGCCGAGGCCCAGGCCGAGATGGCCGGGACCCGGCTCGAACGCTCTGTGATCAAAGCTCCATTTGCCGGCAGGATTGACGAGCGCTATGTGGACCAGGCCGAGATGGTCTCCCCCGGCGGGCAGGTGCTCCGGCTGGTGGACAACAGCAGGATGAAACTGATCAGCGAGCTGTCCGAGCGCGATGTAATATTCGCCCGGGAAGGGATTACGGCCGAGGTGCATTTCGACGCGCTTGAGGACACTACCTTTCTGGCACGGCTAACCTTTGTTTCCGCCACCGCCGCCACCTCAAGCAGAACCTATCGCTGCGAGTTCGTGCTGGATAATCCCCAGGGCCTGGTCCGTGGCGGGATGCACGCACGGGTGAAGATGCTTAAATCCGAGCACAACCAGGTGATTGTGCTGCCGCAGTCAGCGCTGGTGGAAACAGAGAACGGGCGCAACGTGTTTGTGCTCGACGGCAACATTGCAGTGCGGCGAGATGTGACGGTGGGCGCTTCCAACCAGGGACAGGTGGTTATCAGCCAGGGACTGCGGGCCAGCGAGCAGGTTATTGTCTCAGGCCAACGCGACCTGGTGGACGGACAGCAGGTAAGGGTAACAGGCGGAAAGGACTAAATTCAAACAATGAAAATTACAGAGATAGCTCTTAAGAACAGGCTCAGCACGTTTGTGATGATGTTTATCGTAATCGTGGCCGGATACTGGAGTTACAGCAACCTGCCCAAGGAAGCCTCCCCGGATATCACCATCCCGCTGATCGTGATCAGCACCCCCTATTTCGGGGTCAGCCCGGCGGACATGGAAAACCTTGTTACCCGGCCTATCGAACGCGAGCTGCAAGGTCTCTCGGATGTAAAAGAGATCCGCTCCACCAGTTCCGAGGGCTACTCGATGATAACTGTCGAGTTCATGGCCGGCACGGATATCGACAACGCGCTGCAGAAAGTGCGCGAGAAAGTCGATCTGGCCAAGCCTGATATCCCCCAGGACGCAGAGGACCCGATTCTGACGGAGATCAATTTCTCCGACATGCCGATTATGATTATCAACGTTTCCGGCAACATGGATCTGGTGGGACTGAAAAAGATTGCGGAGGAACTTGAAGACCAGATCGAAACCGTCCCCGGTGTGCTGGACGCGGCGGTCACAGGAGGGCTGACACGCGAGGTTCAGGTCAACCTGAATCCCGACCGGCTTCGTTACTACGGGATTGGCGTCCAGGACGTGATCGACGCCGTGCGCAACGAGCACCTGACCATCCCCGGCGGCACCGTTGAGCTGGGAAATATCAAGTACCTGGTGCGCGTTCCCGGTGAGTTCAAAGACCCCGAGCGGATGAACGAGATCGTGGTGATGGTCAAGGACGGCGCACCGATATACATGCGCGACCTGGCCGAGGTGGTCTTTTCGTTCGAGGACCGTGCGGCGATCAGCCGGCTCAACGGCGAGGAAACTGTCTCGATCAGTATCACCAAACGCACCGGCACCAACCTGCTCGAAATCGCGGACCAGGTAAAAGCGTTGGTGACTCAACTCGGAGAAAAAGTTCCGCCGGGGATAGATATCGCCATCACCGGCGACCAGTCTGTCGATATCCGCAACATGGTCAACGATCTGGAGAACAACGTGATCAGCGGCCTGTTCCTGGTAGTGGCCGTGCTGTTTCTTGCCATGGGCGTGCGCAACGCGTTCTTTGTTGCTATCGCGATTCCGATCAGCATGCTGCTCAGTTTTTTGATCCTGTCGATGATGGGCCAGTCAATCAACATGGTCGTGCTGTTCTCGCTGATCCTGGCCGTGGGCATGCTGGTGGATAACGCCATCGTCATTGTAGAGAATATCTACCGCCATCACCAGGAGGGAGTGCCCTTGCAGGAGGCCGCTCTGGTGGGCACCAGCGAAGTGGGCCTGCCCGTGGTGGCCTCCACGGTGACCACGATCTGCGCTTTCGGACCGCTGATTCAGTGGCCGGGGATCATTGGCGAGTTTATGTCCTTCCTGCCCAAGACCCTGATCATCACACTGAGCGCCAGCCTGTTCGTGGCACTGGTGTTCAACCCTGCTATCTGCTCCAGATTCCTCAAAGTCAGCGGACCGACCCGCAAGATAGAGGCCCGCGAGGACCGCCTGGGTCCAATCCTGAGCCGTTACCTGCGCACGCTGCGCTTTTCAATGAAGCGGCCCTGGACCGTGTTCGGCGGCTCACTGGGGTTACTGGTGATGATTATCATGCTTTACAGCGTGCTGGGCCACGGTGTGGAATTCTTCCCGGAGTCCGACCCGCCTAAAATCTATGTCGATATCGACGCCCCCAGCGGAACCAGGCTGGAGCGCAGTGATGAGCTGGTTAAACTGGTTGAAGCCAAGCTGGTGGGTTTGCCGGATATCGAAAACGTGGTGGCCAATGTGGGGCACCAGGGCTCGGACGCAAGTTTCAGTTTCGGCGGCGGCGCCGAGACCAACAAGAGCCGCGTGATGATAGATTTCATTGATCTGGAAGATCGCGTTCAACCCAGCCCCGTTACCCGCGATTCTCTTCGCGAGCGGCTGGTGCTGATGTCAGGTGCGGATTTCCAGGTAAATCAGGAAGAAAACGGGCCACCCACCGGACCACCGGTCAATATTGAAATCTCCGGCGAGGATTACTCAACCCTGGGACGGCTGGCGCGTGAGATACGCGGGGAAATTCGTGAAATCGAGGGCCTGATCAATATCCGCGACGACTTCGAGGCCGACCGTCCGGAACTCAAAGTGACTGTGGACCGCGAGGAAGCCGCCCTGCTGGGAATTAACACTTTCGAGATAGCCAACACAATCCGCACGGCCATCAACGGCACGGTAGCCTCCAAGTACCGCGTGGGCGAGGACGAGTACGATATCACTGTCCGCTTCAACGAGGACTGGCGCAACAGCGTGGAGGACATCAACGATATCCGGATATTTTTCGAGGGTAAACTTATCCCGCTCTCCAGCGTGGCAAAAGTTGAAACTGCCGGCGGTATCGGAACGATCAACCACAAGGACATGAAGCGGGTGGTGACGGTGATGGCCGAGGTGGAGGGACGTAACGAGAACGCCGCCATGCTGGCAGCGATGGATAAGCTCCAGCAATTCCAGATGCCATCTGGCTACATGTTAGAGTTTACCGGGCAGAACGAGGATCAGAAGGAGAGCGAGGATTTCCTTACGCGGGCATTCCTGATCGCCCTGTTCCTGATCGCCTTCGTGCTGATTACCCAGTTCAATTCGCTGGTGATGCCGTTCATCATCCTGTTCAGCATCATTCTCTCGATGATCGGTGTGCTGGTGGGTCTGATGATCACAGGTACCCCGTTCGGGATCATCATGACAGGGCTGGGAGTTATCTCGCTGGCCGGAGTGGTGGTAAACAACGCTATCGTGCTGCTGGACTACGTGCAACAGCTCAGGGCGCGCGGCTATGAGAAAAGCGAGGCCATAATCCAGGCGGGTCTGGTGCGTTTCCGGCCGGTGATGTTGACCGCAATCACAACAATCCTGGGCCTGATTCCGCTGACCACCGGTTACGGCTTCGATTTCAGACAGTTCAGGTTCGTCACCGGTAGCGAGAGCAGCCAGTGGTGGGGCCCGATGGGTGTGGCGGTTATTTTCGGCCTGGGGTTCGCCACCCTGCTGACCCTGATCGTGGTGCCCACAATGTACAAGCTGCTCACCGACCTGACCGACAGGTTTGGGGTGGTGCCCGCCTTTGAGCGCAAGAGCAGGATGACGAGGGATATCGAGAAAAAGAAGGGGACGGGAATAGTGCGCTAGTTGGGAAGCTGAACAGATAAAATCTTTTTGGCCAGGCGGCGTTCCAGCAGTTGGAACGCCGTCTTTTTTACCACTTTGTAGGGGCGAGGCATGCCTCGCCCGCAAAGTATACCAGCAGACTCGCAGGTTGACGGGCGAACACAAGGGAAAGCCCCTACGATTTCTGACGAATAACGGAAGTTCTCAGTTGAGTAATTCCGAGCGATCCTTGCCAGCCACCCGCGGGCTGCGGGCGTTGAACTCCAGCAGCCGGGTCCAGATAGCAGGCAGCTTCCGGCGCACCATCTTCGCTGCATCCGCATTCATGCTGGTCCGGGTCATCGGCACACGACGGACATATTCCCCCGCCAGCCATCCCGGCTCACGGCCATATTTATACTCGTAGCTGAATGCACCGGCTCCGTCCAGTTGTGCGCCCTCCAGCACTGGATTAGCCACGGAGATAAAGAACTCATCGGTGCGGATAACGCAGTCATCCGGCCTTTTGAGCAACAAATTCTTCCCCCGCAGCGCTTCGTATAATTCCAAAGCGGTATCGCGGGCCGGGTCAATAAAATTTATCGTCTCGGCCAGCAGCTTGGCGTAGGGCCGCACCACTCCGCCGTCAATTTCGATTTCCAGGGCACGCAGCCTGCTGAACGCCTTACTGAAGAGCGAAGTGTAAAACGGGAAATGAGTACAGCCCAGGATCACCGCTTCAACAGGTTTATCCGCGCCGGTGGCCGCATAGTTCTCAACCAGTGTCAACGCGTGATAACGGACATAGTTCTCCACGCTGTTGAGCATCAATGAGTTCTCACCCTCCACAACCAGCCCCTCCTGCTCAAAACCATAGCGGTCCAGCAGCGGCTGCTCGATAGTGGCGGCCGGGTTGGTTTGCGATGGTCCCTTGTAGTTCTCCGGCACTGCTCCGATATAACTGGCGTCATTTTCGATTGACCCTGCAAGCCCCAGGCAGCCCTGCTGTACAACAGGGGGCAATTCCAGCCCCTGGCCTGTCCAGACGCTGTTGATTGCCCTGACATAACCCTCGCTGGCGCAGGTACCCACCGTGGCCATCACCGCCACCGCCCCGGTTCCACCCGTGGAGTTCAACGCACCTTTCGCTCCGGCATTGACAACTCCCACCAGAAACACCGGCACTCCCCCGCTTTTCAGCACAGCCAGCACATCGTCGTAACCGTAGGCAGTTGCCGTGTTGCAGGCGATCACGATAGCCTTAACCGGCGGCTTGTCGTACTTCGGAGCCTCTGAGCCGCGTGAGGGCCAGTAGCGTTTTCCCACCAGGAACAGCGCATCCTTTACTATCAGCTCTCTAAGAAAATCGGTCCTGCCCTCCGACGGGTAGATACCGTAGGGCATGTTGGCCTGGTCGCCCAGGTAGACAAAACGCTCGTTCGCAAAATCCGGCACTCCGTCCGGGCCCCTCTCGCCGCTTGCGTTGTTAAATTCATCCATAGCAATAATTGCATCCAGCACGGTCAGGCCGCCCACGCCGGAGTCGAACACGCCTATCGGCATGGCGGCCAGGTCTCCTGTGTAGCTTTTGGGTTCCAGTGAGAACTGACTGCTGGTTGCCCGGGCAGTATGGTCCATGATCTTCAGCGGTTCGGCGGCCAAAGCAGGGCCGCTAGCGACAGCAAGCAGCAGGGCCAGCAGTAGCTGATGGCTTTTTATCCTGATCATCTCATGACTCCTTTTCCCGGTCTGCTTCCAGGCACTCGCGCCTTCGCCTGAACAGAGCGCGAAGGCTGGCCAGTTCATCGCCGTTCAGTTCTTCCCGGCGAGGTTTTATCGATGAGGCTATCTCTTCCAGTTGATCACCACTGCCCGCGGTTGCCAGTTTGTGGTAACATTCCGCCCACAGTCCCTTGCCGAACGAGCCGCACTCAACCACCTGGCCAAAAGTGCGGCGATGGATCGGGCAGGGTCCGAATTCACGCAGAGCTTTTACATGGTCGGATGTCGGGTAGCCCTTGTGGCGGGCGAAACCGTAACCGGGATAATCACGGTCAAACTGGACCATCATTCTATCGCGGGTCACCTTGGCCACAATCGAGGCCGCGGCTATCGAGAGGCACTTGCGGTCGCCGCCCACCACGGCTTCCTGGGGCAGGTCCAATTTAAGCACCATCCTGCCGTCCACCAGCACGGCTTCCGGTTGTACGGAGAGCTGCTCCACCGCCCGGTACATCGCCAGGATACTGGCGTTGTGAATATTGAACCGGTCTATCTCGTGATGGTCCGCCAGCCCAACCCCGACCGCAGTTGCGCAGCCTTGAATCTGCTTAAAAAGCTCCTCGCGGCGACTCTCCGGGATTGCCTTGGAGTCCCGCGCCCGGGGAAGCTCTCCGCCCGGCTCGAACACAACCGCCGCCGCCACCACCGGTCCGGCCAGCGGCCCCCGTCCGGCCTCGTCCACACCCGCCACCATGCGCAGTCCCCTGCCGTGATACTTGTGTTCCAGGGCAAGCATCCGCTGCTGAACCTCCCGCTGCTCCCTATCTGCCTCGGCCTTACGACGTAACCGTGCGGCCAGCTGGCGCACCTGGGCGCGGCTGTCAGCCTCCAGAGAGAGCAACATCTCCTCCGGCGCCTCGCTGTCCAGCGAGTCGATCAATGAACGGATGCCCAGAACACTCAGTTCGGCCAGGCTCATAGGTGGAGCTTTCTCCATCGGGAATGGTATGGTGTCACTTACCGTGCTTGCAAAACCTACAACAATAAAAAACGGCTGGCAAGGTCTCCCCGCCAGCCGTTCATATATCAACTCTGTTACAATCAAACCGCTCAGGTACGGCGCTCCTTGATCCTGGCCGCCTTACCGGTGAGCTTACGCAGGTAATAGAGCTTGGCCCTGCGGACCTTGCCCCGGCGTATCAGCTTGATACTCTCGACAATCGGTGAGTGCAGGGGAAAAATCCGCTCCACGCCCACGCCATTGGAAATCTTACGGACAGTGAAAGTTTCGTTGATTCCGCCGCCCTTGCGTTGGATCACAACTCCCTCGAACGCCTGAATTCGCTCTTTGCTTCCCTCACGGACCCAGATTTGCACCCGAACAGTGTCGCCGGGAGAGAACTCGGGGATATCCTCGGCCTTTTTGAGGTATTCTTGCTCTACATCCGCTAACTTGTGCATCGTTATCCTCGCTTGCTGGCCATCCCGCCAGGGACAGCTTGTTTCGCATCTATCACTGTATACAAAATTATCCAGACAAAGTTTATTTTTCAAGTAAATCGGGGCGATAGCGGCGGGTGACTTCCCTCGCCTGTTCCTCGCGCCAGACTTTTATCTTTTTATGGTTTCCGCCGGTCAGCACTTCCGGCACTTCCCAACCACGGTACTCGCGGGGCCGCGTGTAGTGCGGGGTCCCCAGCAGCTGCTCACTGAACGAATCTCCCATGGCCGAGTCAAAATCTCCCAGCGCTCCGGGCAACAGCCGCACCACGGCGTCGGTTACAACCGCCGCGGCAGGCTCGCCTCCTGAGAGCACGTAATCGCCGATCCGCAGTTCCTCATCGGCCAGGTTCTCGGCCACACGATGATCAACGTCCTTGTAATGGCCGCAGATCAGCACGATATGCTCCAGCAGTGAATACCGCTCGGCCCTGCGCTGATCCAGAGCCTCACCGCGCGCTGAGAGCAGCACAGCCAGGCTTTTACCCTCCGAGGGGGCCGGCTGAATCGTACTCCTGCAGTACTCCACCGCATCAAACAGTGGCTCTGGCCGCAGCACCATGCCCGGACCGCCGCCGAACGGGTAGTCATCCACCTTGCCATGACGGTCCACGGCGAAATCACGCAAGTTTACCAGCCGGAACTCAACCAGCTCATCCCTGCGCGCCCGGCCAGTGATAGAGGTTTCGAGCGCTTGCCGGAAATAATCCGGAAACAGGGTTATGATATCGATTTTCAACATCGGCTCAAGTTTCCATTAAGCCGGACGGGACCTCTGTCACTATCTCGCCCGCTTCCACATCCACGCTACGCACGAACTGGCTAATCAGCGGAATGTAGAAACTCGGCTTGCCCGGCCGCGCTATTTCCAGCAGGTCGTGGGCCGGTGTTTCCGCCAGGGAAACCACACTGCCCAACTCGCCGAAATTATTGTCACGCACCGTCATCCCAATCAACTGATGATGGTAGTAGCTGTCACTTTCCAGCGGCTCTGCCGCGTCCACGGTCCGGATATAAAGTCCCCAGCCACGGATTTGCTCGGCCTGGTCCCGGCTATTGACAGATTCCAGCACAACCAGGAACCCCTTCTTATGCGGCCTGGCCTGCAAAATCTTCACCTGACGAAGAGCGGATTCATCGGCTCCCAGCATCAGTTCGACCCCTGCAACAAACCTCAGATCGGGCCGGTCTGTCAGCGAGCGGACTCCCAGTTCACCACGGACACCGTGGGGTTTTACCACCACGCCGACCAGCAGGTATCGTTTATCCGGTGAGGTCAGCTCTCACCTCCATAGCAGGTCAACTGTCCTGGGCTGCTTCGGCCTCAGGGGCTGGCTTGGGGGCCGCTTTAGTTTCATCGTTCTTTTTCAGGCCCAGCTCATGCCACTTCCGCAGCAGACCCTCGCCGCGCAGAAGACTGTTGACCGTATCGCTGCAGATAGCTCCCTGACCCAGCCAGTAGAACAGACGGTCTTCCTTGAGCTCCACAGTCGGGGGGTCGGTGGTCGGCACATAGTGGCCGACAAATTCCACAAACCGCCCGTCACGCTTGGCCCGCGAATCGACCACCGCCAGGCGGTAGTGCGGCTGCTTCTTTTTACCCATCCTGCGCAGCCTGATCTTGACAGACATTCGTTAATCCTCCGTTACCGTGATACAACTGCACTTGCGCGGCTCATTAGCGATAAATCGTCCGCATTGATTGAATTATTTCCTTAATTCTTAATTTCCGAACGGGTTAAGCCCGCGCATATTCAGCTTACCGCCGCGTCCACCCGAGAAAATACCCATCTGCTTCATCATCTTGCGCATCTGATCAAACTGCTTGAGCAACTGGTTGACATCCTGGATAGTGGTCCCGCTGCCGATGGCGACCCGCCTGCGGCGCGAGGCGTTCAGCGTCTTTGGCTTCGAGCGCTCCAGGGGTGTCATACTGAGCACCATCGCTTCTAACCGCTTGAACCTTTTGGGGTCCAGATCGGCATTGCGCAGCATCTTGCCGCTCACACCGGGGATCATCCTCAGAATACTCTCCATCGAACCAAGCCGCCCGAGCTGGCGCATTGTGGAGAGAAAATCGTCGAGGTCCATATCCCCGCGGCTCATCACTTTTTTCTCGAGCCGCTCGGCCTCCTCGGTGTCCATCTGCTCCTCGGCGCGCTCGACAAGAGAGACGATATCTCCCATCTGGAGCATCCTGGAGACCATCCTGTCAGGATGGAACTTCTCCAGCGCTTCAAGCCCCTCGCCCACGCCGATCAACTTGATCGGCACCTTGGTCACACCGTAGATCGAGAGAGCCGCACCGCCGCGTGCGTCACCGTCGAGCTTGGTCAGCACCAGGCCCGTGAGGTTCAACTGGTCGTGGAACGCCGATGCGATATTGACAGCTTCCTGGCCGGTCATCGCATCGACAACCAGCAGGATTTCCTGAGGACTGACCTGTTTTTTCAACTCGGCCAGCTCGTTCATCATCTCGCTGTCTATCTGCAGGCGGCCCGCGGTATCGATCAGCACCGTGTCGATTCCGTCCTTGCTGGCCTGTGCCAGTGCATCCCTGGCAATCCTGACCACCTTTTTTTCACCCTGCCGCGGAGTGAAAACGGGCACTTCCAGGCGGTCGCCCAAAGTTTTGAGCTGATCCGCAGCGGCCGGACGGTAGATATCCGCCGCAACCATCATCGGCTTACGGCCGTCTTTTTTGAGCCGACGGGCCAGCTTGCCTGCCGTGGTGGTTTTACCCGATCCCTGCAGGCCGCAGAGCATGATCACCTTGATCCCGCCGCCCTGGAGGTTAAGCTCCTGGCTGCTGCCGCCGAGCATCTCCACCAGCTCGTCGTGGACCACCTTGACCATCATCTGGCCGGGACTGACACTCTTGACTACTTTCTGGCCGGTGGCTTTCTCACGCACCGAGGCCAGGAAATCCTGCACCAGACCGTAGTTGACATCGGCCTCAAGCAGCACGCGACGGATCTCACGCAGGCTCTCATCCACCACTTCCTCGCTCAGCACCACCTTGCCACCGAGCTTGCGTATTATACTTTCAAGCTTCTCACTCAGTTCGTCGAACATACCTTACCCTAGGTCCCTGCTTGCCTGTTTTAGCCGTCAATTTCCGCCTGGTGGCCGGGTATCGACCGAAAAGACAATAATTTAATGGGATTGGCCACAAAAATCAACAGTTTGTGAGCAATTTGCGAATTATGACGTGATATTATTGGCTGGAACTGGAAACCACCACATCCACCGCAACGCTCAATTCCACCGGAGTGCGCTCAAGGGGCTGCTGGTCAATAATCCTGCCCGCGGGCAGGTAGCGGTTGAAGCGAAAGGAAATCTCGCCCAGCGACAGGCCCGCATCCCGAAGAATCGCCCGGGCTTCGTCCACGGTTTTATCAATCAGCGAGGGCACCCGCACTTTCCGCGCTCCCTCGGATACAGTGAGTGTTACCAGCGAACCCTTGGGCAGAGATGTGCCCGGTGGCGGCTGAACCGCCAATATCCTTCCGCGGGCCATGGAGGCATCCGCGGCGGCAAGTACGCTGTCAACCACCAGAAAACTGTTCTCGATCAGGATCGTGGCCTGACGGCTGGTGAGGCCGACAACGTGCGGCACACCGACCATCTCCCGCCCCTTGCTCAGAATCACGTAAACACTGCGTCCCTGCTTAACAACCAGGCCCTGCTCAGGGTCCTGGTCCAGTACATGGCCCGCCGGCACGGTGGAACTGAATGTCTCGCCGTGGACCTCAAAACCGAGAGTCGCACCCTGGCAGATAGCGGCAGCCTCGTCCCGGCTCTTGCCCACCAGCACCGGCACTTCTGATTCCCGGCCCGCACCGGTAAGCTGAGGCAGGATAACCTGATCAAGAATAAACAGGCCGAAAAAGAACGAAACAGCGGCGGTCATGGCGTATATCAGCAGACTTTTCAGCTTGTCACCCAATTCTTTTCCCCTTCAAAATGCACTCATTGCTTCATTTCAGTATCTCAACCGCGGCGGATCATCCTGACCGCAAATACACCGTCCACTCCATGCACATGCGGCATGGTTTCCAGACAACCCTCCGGGTTCACCACCTGCGGCGGAAGATAATCCCCCGCTGGTTCCAACCCGAACTCATCAAAATCTTCCAGGAAACGCTCCACCACCGAATAGTTTTCCTCCGGTTCCAGTGAGCAGGTGCTGTATACCAGAGCGCCTCCCCGCTGCACCAGTTCCGCCGACTCGCGAAGGATCTCGAGTTGAACGGCCGGCAGCTTCCGGAGATCCTTTCGTGAAATGCGCCAGCGAATCTCCGGCTTGCGCCTGATAACGCCCGTGCCGGTACAGGGCACGTCACAGAGAACCAGTTGGGCGCTCCTGGCGCGCAGCGCGGAACGGCGGGCGTCAGTGCACACCAGCTTAATCCGGCTGTCCATTTCCAGCCGTTCCAGATTACTGCTCATCCTGATCATACGGTAGCTGCTACTGTCAAAAGCCAATATTTCAGCCTCGGGGCAAAGCCGGGCCAGATGAGTGGCTTTGCCTCCCGGCGCCGCGCATACCGCCGCTACCAGAGCTTTAACACCCGTTCCCGCCGCCAGCTTGGCTGCCAGCATGGCGGCCTCGTCCTGCACGTAGAACCGCCCTTGCTCGAAACCCGGCAGGGCTGGCGGAAAAGCACCCCTGGTAAGCACATCGAGCGCTTCCGGCAAATAGCGGCCTGGACTGCTCTCGAATCCTGCATCCGCCAGCAGTGAGGCAAGATTACTTTGCTCCCCGGATGCAAGCTGCTCATCGCGAAGGCACAGGGCCGCGGGAGAATTATTCTTCTCCAACAGTTTTTCAGTCTCATCGATACCGAACCGCGCCAGATAGCGCTTTACAATCCACGAGGGATGGCTGTATTTAATTTCCAGGTAGCGCAATGGATCGGCCTGGCGTGAGGGCAGTTTTACGCTGTCCCAGCCACGCTGCAGATTGCGCAGCACTCCGTTGACCAACCCGCACAAACCATCCAGCTTTACCGCACGTGTCAGTTCCACCGCCTGACTGACCACCGCATAATCAGGCACACGATCCAGAAAGCGGAGCTGACAGACTGAAATACGCAGGATATTCAGCAGCGGCGGCGGCAGTTCCTCCGGCTTGCCGCTGGTCAGGAACCGGGCCAGGTAATAGTCAATCAGAGTTCTGTTTTGCAGCACGCTCAGCACCAGCGTGCGGGCCAGAGCCCTGTCTTTCGTTTTCAGCCTGGCCAGCCGGCTGTCACGGTCCAACTCAATCTCGCCGCTCTCGGCCAATAACTCTATAGCCGTACGACGGACGTCCTGCCCTCGCAGCCCAGACATACCACACACCCTTCCCTTACCGGGCCACCCCGACCGTCGCCTGGCCGCTGGAAACCATTAATAACCATTAAAAAACGAAAAGTTGCATCATCCATAAGGATTTAATAAATTAGAATATCGGAGTGAAAGGGTCAAGGGGCAGTGTAATTGAACCAGACAGCCGCTCGAAACCGGAACTGACCCTGAGTTATCCCAGCCGGCAGTTGAAAAAATCTCCAAAGGCCAGAGGATATGGGCATGGAAACAACAAAACAGGCTGACAGAGAGACGACCAATCCGGAAGGCACCGGTTCGGCTGGTACTCTGCTGCTTGCCGAAAGCGGCCATCTGGCGAAGATAGAACCGCTGTTGACTGAGCTGGGTTTCAATTTGCTGCATTGCGATGGCTCTCATCCCGGCGGACCGTGTCCCACTCCCCTGGTTATTGTGGCTGACAGCGAGGGCTGGCGAAATCTGCTGGGCAACCTTAAGCAATGCGTGGATACGGCCGCCATGTCCGCGCCGGTGGTGATGATCGATGACGGTGATCCCTCGCCCCCCGAACCGGCGGGGCTGAGTTGCCTGCTGCCCGCCGATTTTACGTCCAGGCAGGCGATCGTGGCCGTGCGCGACGCCTGGCGCTCGGCGCTGCTCAGGCACCAGATAACCGAGTTGCAGGAAAGCCACCTTACGGGAAACCGCGAACTGGAGAAACTGATCGAGATCGGCATCTCGCTATCCAGCGAACGTAATATCGACCGTCTGCTGGACAAAATACTGCTGCAGGCCTGCGCAGTGACCACGGCGGATGCCGGCAGTGTCTATATCATCCGCAAAAATGAGAGTGGTGAGCGTCTTCTTCATTTTTCCAACACTTTGTCACATTCGCTCAATGTCGATTTCAAAGAGTTTACCATTCCAATAGGCCCTGACAGTATCGCCGGGTACGTGGCCCTCACCGGCGAATCGCTTCGGCTTGAAGACTGCTACAACATCCCGGATCGCTACCAGTTTTCGATCAACAAGTCGTTCGACCAGAACAACAACTACCGGACGATGAGTATGCTGGCGGTTGCAATGCGCAACCAGAAGGACAAAATTACCGGCGTGATCCAGTTGATCAACCGCAAGAGTTCCGCCGAGATGGTCCTCAACAGCCCGGCTGCGGTGGAAAAACACGTACTGCCGTTCGATGAGCGCAGTTGCGACCTGATAGAGGCTCTGGCCAGCCAGGCGGCGGTGGCGCTGGAAAACTACCAGCTCTACCGCGATATCGAAGACCTGTTCGAGGGTTTCGTCCAGGCATCGGTAACCGCTATCGAATCCCGAGACCCCACCACCTGCGGACACAGCGAGCGAGTGGCCACGCTGACAGTGGGTATAGCCCAAAAAGTGAACCGGGTGGCAACCGGCCCGCTGCGCGAAATGAAATTCGGCGAATCGCAACTCAAGGAAATCCGCTACGCCGCACTGCTGCACGATTTCGGCAAGGTAGGGGTGCGTGAACATATCCTGCTAAAAGCCAAGAAACTGTTCCCCGAGCACCTGTCGATGATCCGTCAGCGCTTCGACCTGGCGCGGCAGATCTATCGCAAGCTCAATGACAGAGGTAAGCTTGAAATAGCCCTCGAGAGCGGAAGGCAGGAGTACCTGGATCAGTTCCGCGAGATCGATTGCGCCACCCGCGAGCGGATCGAGGTGCTGGACCGTTACCTGGCAATGGTTGTCAGCGCCAACGAGCCCAGCGTACTGGCCAAGGATGATTTCGCGATCCTGGAAGAAATCGGCAAAATCATCATCAACGACCCGGACGAAAAGGATTTCTCGCTGCTGGAATCTAACGAGCGCAGCATCCTGTCGATTCCCAAGGGTTCGCTCACGGCCGAGGAACGGTTGGAAATCGAGAGCCACGTTACCCATACGTTCAATTTTCTGACTAAAATTCCCTGGACCAGTGAGCTGAAAAATATTCCGGAGATAGCCTACGGCCATCATGAAAAACTCGACGGCAGCGGTTATCCCCGTGGAGTGGACGCTAAAATCATCCAGCCGCAGACCAGGATGATGACGATCAGCGACATCTACGACGCCCTGACCGCAAATGACCGTCCCTATAAACCCGCTGTGCCCCCTGAAAAAGCGCTGGATATCCTGGGCTACGAAGTAAAGGAAGGTAAAGTGGACGGGGAACTGTTCAAGGTATTTGTAGAGGCTAACGTGTACGAGTTGGTTGATACTGGCAAGAAATAAATATCCGCTCAGCTAAACAGTGCAAAAATCCAGCTTAATTTCAGTTGGATTTTTTTTGTAAAGAATCCGGGTTGAGAAACGAGCCACTCCCCTGGAACTATCCGCCCTGCAACTGGCTGGCCTTTTACTTAAAAAGGTCATCAAGCTTTTTCCTGGCCTGGCCGGCCTTATCCACGGCCGCATCGATACTTCCGCGGGTCGAGGGCGTAAAATACTCGCAGAAATTCGCGGTCTCCCTGTCCGCAACCCATTCGGCCTGGGGCTCGTGGCACTTGTTGTGCGCGGTTGGCGCATACATCTCGCAGTTGAGGCAGCAGCGCAATGGCCGCCCGCACGAGCCGCACACATCCTCCCGCCGAACCCTGCCCTCTACTTCAGTAACCGCCCCGCAACCGTGACAATTCATGGACATTCCTCCTGCCCCGGCATGAACCGGCTCATATCGATTTGACGCCCATTTTTACAATATCCCGGACTTCCAGGGTTTCACTGACGTGAAACGGCTCACCGTAGGCCGTGCGGATCAGACTTCCGTAGTGGGCGCAACGGGTGCGGATAAGTTCCGGCAGGCTCAGGCCGTTGGGAAACAGTTCGCCGGCCTCCATCTTGCCTTCGAACTGGCTGCTGTAGCACATAACAGCTTTCAATTTGCGCTCGAACTGGCCGGTGATATCCACCACGAACGAGGGTTTCTCGGGATGCTCCACATAGGCCTGGCAATACAGAATTTTCTCCGGCCGCTCAAGATATCCCTCTCCGGGAATCATCTTAAGCCCGGCCAGAAACGCCGCCGCCCGTCCCAGCGCCACAGCCACCCCGTGGTCCGGATGGCGCCATGATTGGTTATTATGAAGGATCAGCACACGCGGCCCCAGGCGCCGGATTGCCTGGGCCAGCTTGACCCTGTTCTCAATGCTGTCCACAAGGTGGGCATCGGGAAGCCCCAGCGATTCGCGCACCGCCAGTCCCATCACTTCCGCGGCAGCCTCGGCCTCTTTCGCCCGCCTGCCGGCGTCACCCCGGCTCCCGCCCTCTCCACCGGTGAGCTCCAGTGCACCCACTCGGTAACCATCATCCACGCAACGGATAAGCGTACCGCCGCAGATCAACTCCGCGTCATCGGGGTGGGCGGTGACAGCCAGCACGTCCAACCGCTTTTCGTTCAAGAGAATCTCCAGTTCAGGATTGCGCTCCACGGCCAACTAACACTTAATGCCACGGCAATTGCCAGGTCCGGATAATTATTGCTGAACATAAAGGTAAATCATCCCAGTTGCACTGGCAAGCCCACCGACATCTTTGCCAGCAAAGAGTTTGGCTTATCGGCCACGCTTGGGCATCTAATTGTGGATTAGTTGTTCCACTATTATTCTTGACATTTTTGTACCCTTTTAGTAAACTAACATACAAATTATACTAAGTTGTCCAGATTGATTTTCTCTCACAATCTGGTAACCTCTGCCACACAGTTTCGTTGAACCATTAACAAAGGGTGATTAACCAGATGGCCGATCCCCGTACGCTCACGAACATTCCGGACGAAGAGTTGATGCTGGAGTTGCAGGCTGGCCGCGAGGAGGCTTTCAACGAAATCGTCAACCGGTACAAGGACTACAGTGTCCGCTTCTGCTACCGCTTTGTCCGCGACCTGGAACTGAGCGAAGACATTTCTCAGGAAGGTTTTATCCGGCTTTACAAATACAGGTATAAGTATCAGATCACAGCCAAGTTTATCACGCTGTTAAGCAAAATTCTGACCAACCTGTGCCTGGACGAGTTCCGCAAACGGAAGTCGCATACCAGGGTAGAACTGGACGCCATGCCCGAGGACGGGATAGACAGGCTGGATGCCCATAGCGTGCTTGGTGATGCAAGCAGTCCTGATCCGGAGCAGGAAGTCTACACCAGGGAGTTGGGTGAGAGGATCAGGCAAATCCTCAAAACTCTCTCCCCGCGTTACCGCACGGTGCTGATCCTGCGTCAGTTCCACGGTTACTCCTACAAGGAGATAGCCGAGATCATGGGAGCCTCGCTCAACGAGGTCAAGATCTGGATTCACAGGGCGCGAAACCAGCTTAAACAAAAGTTCAACTCCCAAGTCAAGGCGGTGTGAGATGCCGGTCCCAGCCGAAGACCTGATTCAGTTGAGCGCGTACATTGACGGCGAACTGGACGGGGACGAGGCCGGGCGAATAGCCATGCGGCTTGTCACAAACCTCGCGCTCGCCGAAGAGTACGAGATGCTCAAACAAATCCGCGATATGCTCAGCTACCTGGACAAAATCGACTGCACCGTTGTAGCGGCCTCTCCCGCGTTCGAACCGAAGCTTTACAGACACCTTCGCCCGCTTCGGAGCAATTGCCCGAACAATTCGGTTACCCTGACCTCCGTATCGCGTACTTAAGCCCCCTCCTTCCCGGCCTGTTTAGCTCAAGCGTCTTTTTACGAGTCTTCTATTTCCCGCATTTCGTTCCTGTTTTCCGTATCTCCTTTGGCTACCAGCTCTTTTCTCGTTTAAACGCCAAAAGTGCCCGCTTAATCCTACGTGTTAATTTTTTCCCATTTCTACTTGACAATGCTTGTTTTAACCCTATATTCATAATGTGTGGCAAAAAGTGGGGATTTGTGTCAATTGATTCCTGAGCCTTCAAAACCATTATTTTCTTGCAGCAGGATGTGATTGATGAGGCACTGGGGCAGAGTAAAGAACAACCTCGATTCCAAGGGCAGGGTCAGCCTTCCGCCCAAGTTCCGCACGGAGGGTGTGGATACTTATGTGCTTAACCGTGGGCTGGACGGCTGCCTGTATCTCTATACGCCCGGCCAGTATGAGCAAACTCTGGAAAAATTGCAGAACCTGCCCGGCAACAAGAAAAACCTGCGCTTCTTCATGCGGGAGTGGACCCGGTATGCCACCGATGTCCAGCTTGACAAGCAGAACCGCATCCTGATTAGCCGTGAACTGCTTGAGCTGGCTGGCCTGAACAAGGAAGTGGTCTACCAGGGCGCCAACGACAGAGTGGAACTCTGGGATCCCGCTGCGCAGGAAAATTACGCGCGTGGATTCGAGCAGGAGCAGAACCTCACTTTCGAGGATATCGCAGAAGTACTCGACTAACTCAATGCTTATTACGCAGTTATGGTGCCACACTTAATATCGGACTTAATGCAGCTCAAGCGGTCCGTCGAAAGAAAAAATGACGGCAGAGGGCAATTACCATACTCCGGTAATGCTGAGCCAGGTGCTCGAATTGCTCGGGGCCGGCTCGGGGGGAGACTTCCTTGACGCCACGGTGGGCGGAGGAGGTCACTCCAGGGCATTGCTTGAGCAGGCCCCGCACGATACGAAGCTGTTCGGGCTGGACCAGGACGGCCAGGCGCTTGCCGAAGCGGCGCGTAAGCTCTCGGTTTTCGGCAAAAGAGTCAGGATTGAGCAGGGCAATTTCCGCAGGGCCGCGGCGATATTCGAAAGCGTCCGGTTCGATGGGGTTCTGCTTGATCTGGGAGTCAGCTCCCACCAGTTTGATACCCCGGAACGAGGATTCAGTTGCGACCGTGACGGCCCGCTGGACATGCGGATGGATGCCCGCGAGGGAACAACCGCGGCGCAACTACTCGAAGAACGTGACGAGGATGGGTTGGCGCGAATGTTCCGCCTCTGGGGTGAATCTAAATACAACCGGCGTATCGCCCGCAGGATTGTGGAGCATCGTCAGGAAAGGCCGCTGAAGTCGACAGCGGAATTGGCGGACTTGATCCGCAAGGCCGTTCCCCGCCAGGTCGAAAGAAAAAATGTCGTGCAGATTTTCCAGGCGCTACGGATCGCAGTCAACGATGAACTTGCGGCCCTTGAGGACAGCTTGGAACATTTGTTTGACAGTCTTAAAACAGACGGCAGGCTGGTGGTGATTTCCTATCACAGCCTTGAAGACCGGATTGTCAAACGTGGTTTCGCCAAGCTGGCCACCGGGTGCGTGTGTCCTCCGGGACTTCCATTCTGTGCTTGCGGACTCAAGCCCAGAGCGAAAATCCTGACCCGCAAACCGATCCGGCCGGAAACGGCGGAAGTCGGCAACAATCCGCGCAGCCGTTCAGCTCTGTTGAGAGCGGTGCGCAAATTGGCAGGCGGTGATTCCGCCGGGGAGCAGGCAGCAAGATGAATTCCTACGTCTCCGCGTACAGGCAGAAAAGTGTAGAGATCAGGCACGAGTCCCGCCGCAATTTCCTGTCAACAGGCGCAATCATTATGCTCTGCCTGCTGACCGCTTCGTTCCTGCTCGTGTACAAGCACGCGGTGGGCCAGCAGTTTCTGATCGAAGTGCAGGAACTCAATTCAGAAAAAAAAGAATTATTTACCGAGCAATCCGTCCTGATGGGCCAGAAACAGGCCAGCGTGTCGCGTTCCCGTATTGTATCCTACGCCCGCGAACAACTCGGCCTGGAATTCCCTGACCCTGAACGGATTCGCTGGGTCAGAATAACTTCACCGCCCCCCCATCGGGCCGCGGTAGATTGACGAGCGCTAACCCAAGCCCCCGGAGTGGATCGATTTGACCCCTCGAATGGCACGCACACGTCTGTCGCTGGTGTTCTGGTGCCTGGTACTGCTGGCCGGACTGATTTCCGGACACCTGTTCCGCATTCAGATCCTGCAGCGGGACCACTACCTGGCCGAGGCCGACCGCCAGCACAAGCGCAAGATCGTCCTGCAGCCCCGCCGCGGAGAGATCCTGGATACCAACGGTGAGAAGATGGCTGTCTCGGCCGAGGGCCTGGACGTATTCGCCGTGCCCTCCCAGGTTAAAAACCGGAGCAAAACCGCCTCCGCGCTCGCAAGCCACCTGGGACTGCCGGTTAATAAGATAATGAAAAGGATCGGACAAAAGCGTCCGTTCGTGATGATTCAGCAGAAAGTCAATCCAGCCAGGGTACGCGAACTTCGCAACATGAACCTGCCGGGCATCGGTTTCGTCTCCACCTCCAAGCGCTATTATCCACGCCACGGCCTGGCTGCGCAGTTGATCGGCTATGTGGGTGTTGACGAGGTCGGGTTGACCGGAATCGAGTTTGCCCTGGATCAGAGCCTGCGTGGAAAACCCGGCTGGCTGGTAGTGCAGCGCGATGCCCGCAACAAATCCTACAATATGCTCGACTACCCGCTCCAGCAGCAGGCAAACGGCTGCTGCGTCATGCTGACCATTGAGGCGGAATTCCAGGAAATTGTCGAGGAAGCCCTGCGAAGAAGCGTGGAAACCAGCGAAGCCCTGAACGGTTGCGTGGTGGCGGTGCGCCCCGCTACCGGAGAAATCCTGGCGATGGCCAGCTATCCGGGAGTGGACTTAAACACCACCCGCTCTTTCGCCAACGGCGATTTCCAGAACCTGGCCATCAATCTGCCGTTCGAACCGGGCAGCACTTTCAAGCCCTTTATCGCCAGCGCCCTGATCGAAGAGGGCCACGTAAATCTCACCGACTCGATATTTTGTGAAAACGGCTCCTGGAGCCTGGGACGCAGGGTAATCCATGATGTTCATCGCTACGGACGCCTCTCGTTCGAGGATGTTATCGCCAAGTCCAGCAATATAGGCATGGCAAAACTGGTCCAGAAGTTAGACGAAAAACGGCTTTATTACGCGCTGCGCTCTTTTGGGTTCGGCAATTACACCGGCAGCGAGTTCAGCGGCGAGGACAAAGGCCGCCTGCTCCCGCCCAACCGCTGGGACCGGACCACCAGGACCAGCCTGGCGATTGGCTATGGCCTGCTGGTAACACCGCTCCAGATGGCGATGGCCTATGCCGCGCTGGCAAATGGCGGTACCCTGTTCGAGCCGGCGGTGGTCAGCCGGATCACCGACGAAGCTGGCAATATCCGCCATCAGTTCAAGCCCCGCCGGGTGCGCCGTGCCGCAAACAAGGACGTGCTGGCCCAGGTGCGGCAGGCACTGGTGCGGGCGGTTGAAAACGGCACGGGCTCGGCGGCCAAGGTGGCGGGGTTCCCCGTGGCCGGCAAGACCGGCACCAGTATGAAAGCCAACCCCGGCACAGGTTATGGCGGCAACGGCTATTTCAGCTCTTTCGGCGGCTTTTTCCCCGCCGACGATCCTCAGGTGGCGATCTTCGTAACGATCAACGAACCTTCGTTCAATTTTCGCTGGGGCGGCTCCAGCGCGGCACCTGTGTTCGGCGAAATCATCCGCAACACTATGCTTTCCTCCAGCACCGTACTCGACCGTTCCCGGATCGGCCTCTCAGACAACTACCAGCTTGCCGGCCAGAACAATACCAGCGGGAAACCCGTAGCAGTGGCTCCGGGTTCCAGGACTCTCTCGCAAAACAGCCGGACTGCAATCATTGACCCATCGGTGATGCCCGACGTGTGCGGGATGCCGGTGCGCAAGGCCGTGACCTCCCTGGCCGCGCTGGGTCTCAAGGTAACCGTGGATGGATCGATCCGGGTTGTATCCCAGAGTCCGCTGCCCTCGAGTACAATCGAGCCGGGGCAGGAATGTAAGCTGATCGGAATGCCCGGCATGCGGGGCTCGGAAAAGAATTCTTATTCGCTGGCGGCGCATCTCTATAGCGAAACGGCCACGCCGCGTCAGTTCAAACAGGGGGATGCAAATTGAACAGGAATACAATCACAATCGTAATGGTCAGTGAGAAGCGCGAGCCCTTTACTATCGAGGTCTCGGTCAGGGAGATCGTGCTTGCTCTTGTACTGATGATCTCCCTGGTGGGAGCGGCGGTTTACTCGATGGTCAATTTCAACCGGCTCAGTTCGGAACACCAGCAACTGGTGGTCTCCGCCCAGGCCCTCCGCGAGCAACTGGCCAGCCGCGAAGCGAGAGTCGATTCACTGCAAAAACAGGTGGATCAGCGACGGGGGGCGCTGTTGATAATCGGGGAAAACAGCGACACGATGGAGGTTTCGCCGGGAGCCTATTCGGACAAAATAATCATCGAGGGACTTTCGGTGATGCCCTCGGACGACAGCCTGTTGGTCAGTTTCCGGCTGGTTAACACCAGCGAGAACGATCAGTCGCTCAACGGCTACCTGGTAGTTCTTGCAGAACACGACAGTGGACTGCTGGAACGCTACGGGACATTCCCCGATATAAAGATTCTTCCGGGCAACGCACTCAGTTTTACTTCAGGAGACAGTTACGCCATCAGGCGCTTCAAGCTGGTTGAGGCTGCTATCTCGCTGGAGGACGAACCCTCGAAATACAATCGCCTGAAAGTACTCGTTTTCGATCAGCAGGGAGAACTCCTGCTGTACCAGGACCTTAGACTGAACGTCTGAAAAACGCATGGAACTGACAACTACTCATATCCTGTCCACCCTGCCCTCGTGCCGCACAAGCGGCGATAGCGCGGAGAAGCGCTATCTGTCGGTGGCAACCGATACACGCGCCGACTGCCGGGGAGCGCTGTTTGTCGCCCTGCGCGGTGAGTCGTTCGACGCCAACGAGTTCCTGGAGCAGGCGGCCTCCTCCGGAGCGGCGGGTGCGCTTGTAGAGCACTCGGCGCACCGTCATGCGATGCCGCCGGAGATGCAGTACTTTGAGGTCGATAACACCCTGACGGCTCTTCAGCAACTGGCGGCGGCGGCGCGTAAGCGCATGAGCGGTATCCGCGTGGTGGCTGTCACCGGCTCCAACGGTAAAAGCACCACCAAGGAAATGCTCGCCTCTGTTATCAAAAATCGCTGGCGCACCCACGCCACGCCTGGCAACTACAACAACCATATCGGCGTACCTCTAACCCTGCTGGCCATGCCGGAGGACACCGAGGTGCTTATTGCCGAGCTGGGAGCCAACCATCCAGGCGAAATAAGGGAGCTGGCCCGGATGGTTGAGCCGGAAATCTCCGTTATCACAAACGTGGCCCCCGCCCATCTGGAGGGTTTCGGCAGCGTGGAGGGCGTGCTGGCGGCCAAGACCGAACTGTTCGAGGAAACCAGCCCTGATGGCGTCTGCATTTACTGCGGTGACAACGTTCTTCTCCGCGAAAATGTTCCCGGACGCTTTGGCAAAACAATCAGTTTCGGCCTGGAGCCGGGCAACGACATTACCGCTGAAGACCTAAAGCTTAACGGCAACGGCGCTCCGTCGTTTACCCTCTCCGATGGCCCCCGGATATCACTTACCACCCCGGGCAGTCACAACGCGCTCAACGCCCTGGCGGCAGTGGCGGCCGGCCGCGCCCTGGGCCTTGGCGACGATGTTATCCGGCAGGGGCTGGAGGCCGTGCAACCGATGAAGATGCGTGGCCAACTGAAAAAGATCGGCGGCTGGACTGTTCTTGACGATTCCTACAACGCCAATCCGCTCTCGATGGCCGAGGCGCTTAAAACCCTGATGGCGCTGCGGCACGACGGTCCCAGGGTGGCCGTGCTGGGCCAGATGCTGGAGTTGGGAGAGCATGCCAGGGAGCTGCATCTTCGCCTTGCCGAAAATACGCTGGCGCAAGGACCGGATATCGCGGTGATGGTGGGGCAATACGCCCAGGATATGAAAAAAGCCTGGCTGGATGGCGGAGGGGCTGAATCCAGAGTATTCGCTGCGGCGGATGCCGATAGTGCCTGGATGATATTGAACAAAGTCCTCAGCGGTGGTGAACTGTTGCTGGTCAAGGCCAGCAGGGGGATTCGTCTGGAAAGAGTTATCGAAAAACTAGCGGCACGGGAGAAAGCGTGAACCTGACGCCTGCATCCGTTGAGCTTGCTCCCCGCCCGCATCCCGGGCCGCTGGTGGAAGCACCCGCCACGGTAACGGTGTTCGGTGCCGGGCGCAGCGGGATCGCGGCGGCTCAGCTTCTGCTGGACCACGGCTACCGGGTGCGGCTGACAGACAGCAATTCCGGAGCGGAACTGGAAAAAAACTGCCGTCCGCTGGCCGCTCGCGGAGCAACTATCAGCCTGGGTGAGCAGAAAGCGGATTTTGCGGCAGGAAGCGGCTTTATCGTAATCAGCCCCGGTATCGACGAGCGGGCGGAGCTGTTCTCCTCCCCGGAGCTGGCCGGAATTCCGCTGTTCGGCGAGGTGGAAATAGCCTACTGGTACTCTCCCCTGCCGATTGTCGCGGTCACCGGGACCAACGGTAAATCGACAACTGTCAGCCTGCTGGGCCGGATGCTGGACGAGGCGGGGATCAAGAACAAGGTTGCGGGCAATATCGGGCTGGCCCTGTGCAGCGCCGTGCGGAATCTGAGCGATGAGGCGGTAATAGTGGCGGAAATCAGCAGCTTCCAGCTTCATACAGTCGAGAGCTTCCATCCCAGGGTGGCGCTGCTGCTCAATCTCTCACCCGACCATCTGGAGCGCTACGACACCGTGGAGCAGTACTACCGGGCCAAGTTCCGGTTGTTCGAGCGCATGGGCCCGCTTGATCTGGCGGTGCTCAACGCGGGCGACGTTAACACAGCAGGACGCAAAGAGCTGGACAGTGATGTGCCCATCGTCTGGTTCAGCCGTCACGAGCAGCTTCGGAGCGTGGCGTTTGCCGATGACGAACAGATTCGCCTTCGCACCGCCGGTGGGAACTCCGTGGAAATAGCCGGGCTGGCGGATATTCCTCTTCGCGGTGCGCACAACGTGGAAAATATCCTGGCCGCCGCCTGTGCCGCCGCTGCCTGCGGTGCCGGTCCGGAGGCCATAGGCCGGGCGGCAAGGGACTTCAGGGGACTTCCCCACCGGCTTGAACAGGTGGGCCGGGTAAATGGTGTAGCCTATATCAACGATTCCAAGGCCACCACGGTGGATTCGGTGGCGGTTGCTCTGGAAAGTTTTAGCGAGCCGCTGGTGTTGATCATGGGCGGCCGTCACAAAGGTTCTCCCTTTACGCCGCTTGCCAACAAAGTGAGCCGGAGGGTGAAGGCGATAGTGGCTATCGGCGAGGCAGCGGAAGTTATCGATAACGACCTGGGAGGCGCAACACGGGTAATTTTGGCCGGAACGCTGGAACAGGCTGTGGCCGAGGCGCGTGGGCAAGCCGTGCCCGGTGACGCTGTCCTGCTCTGCCCGGGATGTTCAAGTTTTGACATGTTCACCAATTACGAACAACGCGGCGACGCTTTTAGAAAAATTGTTAAGGAGATGGCGGCAAGTGGCACGTAAGAAAACAGCCGAAGACACAACCAGACACGGCGCACGGATGATGGTGCTCTCGGTGGTGATGGCCCTGGCCGGGATAATAATCATCCTCAGCGCCACCCATATCTCCGCTCGCGGCGAGAACCTGAGCGGTTTCGCCTACCTGGAAAAACAGGCCCTGCGCGCGGCGGTGGGTATTGTGGTGATGCTTATCTCCTGCCGGATCAACTACCATCGGATGCGGGCGATCAGCTTCCTGGCCCTGGTTGTAATCGCCGGATTGCTGGTAGTCTGCCTGATACCAGGCACTTACGAATTCGCGCCGGTTATCGGTGGTGCACGGCGCTGGATACATTTGGGATCGCTGAGTTTCCAGCCCTCCGAGCTGGCAAAGTTTTTCCTCGTCTGTTGGGCCGCAGGCTATCTGGTGCGTAAGCGCGAGCTGCTGCACAGCTTCAAGACAGGCTTCATGCCGTTCCTGATTTTTGTCGGCATTTTCTTCCTGCTAATAGTCAAACAGCCTGATCTCAGCATGGCCCTCGTTTTACTGGTGATGGTGTTCACCGTGGGCTTTATCGGCGGGATCAGGCCCGCCCATATCCTGTTGATAATGCTGCTGGCCGTGCCGCTGGTAACGTATAAGTATGTGGTTAAAGTCGGCTACCGCAGCGAGCGGCTGGCCAGCTTCCTCGATAGCGGTGTCGATAAATCGGGGATCGGCTACCAGGCCTACCAGAGCCGGATCGCGCTGGGCTCGGGCGGGATCACAGGGCTGGGTCTGGGTCAGAGCCGCCAGAAGTTTTTCTACCTGCCTGCCGCCCACACCGATTTCATTTTCTCCATTATCGGTGAGGAACTGGGTTTCCTGGGCGCGCTGGCGGTGCTTTCGGCATTTCTGGCCCTGTGCGTAATGGGTGTAAAAGTGGCATGCGGCGCCCCGGACTACTACGGGTTCCTGCTGGCCAGCGGACTTACAGTGATGATATTCTTTTCCGCGCTTCTTCACATGATGGTGGTCAGCGGGATGACCCCTACCACGGGACTGCCCCTGCCGTTTTTCAGTTTTGGCGGAACGAACCTTGTTACCACGATGTGGGCCGTGGGGATCATGATCAATATCAGCAGGGCTGAGCCGAAGGGGGCGGACAGTGGAAAGGTATGACATGTACCGCTCGGTGCGGCGGGTCCATATGGTCGGTATCGGCGGCAGCGGCATGTGCGGAATCGCCGAGATTCTGCTGGACGAAGGCTACGCTGTCTCTGGCAGCGACATGCAGGCAACCCCAACCACAGAGCGGCTGGAACAGTTGGGCGCCAAAGTGGCCGCGGGCCACGGCCCGGAGAATATAGAAGGGTCCGATGTGGTGGTGATTAGCAGTGCCGTAAAAGAGGACAACGTGGAAGTGGCCGAGGCCCGCAGACTTCAGATACCGGTTATCCGTCGCGCCGAGATGCTGGGCGAACTGATGCGCACCAAGTACGGAGTGGCCGTGGCCGGCACTCACGGCAAAACAACCACAACCTCCATGCTCGGTATGGCGCTCGAAGAATCAGGGCTGGACCCCACCGTGATTGTAGGTGGCAGACTCAAGGCCCTGGGCGGGCACTCGCGGCGCGGGATGAGCGAGCTGTTCGTGGCCGAAGCCGACGAGTTCGACCGCAGCTTTCTGCGCCTTACCCCGTCGATAGCCGTGGTGACCAATATCGACACGGACCACCTGGACTGCTACGGCAACCTCGAGGGGATCATGGACGCGTTCGCCGAATTTGTCAACCGTGTGCCGTTCTACGGTACGGTGGTGGCCTGCATGGACGATCCCAACCTGGTTTCGCTCTTTCCCCGTATCGAGCGCCGGCTGTTCACATACGGCCAGAGCGCACAGGCGGAACTTCAGGCCCGCGACATCAGTCACGGCAACGGCGGCGTTGTGTGTTCTGTGTACCGCCATGGAGAGGCGCTGGGCGAGCTGGCCATGCAGGTTCCCGGCACGCACAACGTACAGAATGCCCTGGCAGCCCTGGCGGTAGGACTGGAACTGGGTGTGGAGTTCGCTACAATGTCGGAAGCACTGGGACGTTTCAAAGGAGTTCATCGCCGGGCGGAAATCAAGGGCGAGGTCGCCGGGCGGCTGGTATTCGACGATTTCGCGCACCATCCCACCGAGATCAGGGCAATTCTGGACGCCTTGAGGCTGGGCTGGTCGCGCCCTGTTGTGGCCGTGTTTCAGCCCCATCTCTACTCCCGTACCCGCGATCTTGCCGCTGAGTTCGGCAGCAGCTTCATGCAGTCGGATATTTTACTGGTGACAGAGATATATGGCTCCCGCGAAACAGCGCTACCCGGTGTTACCGGTGAGCTGGTGGCCGAGGCCGCCCGTAAGCACGGCCACCGTCAGGTACACTACATCCCTGATAAAGATGGCCTGGCTGAGCGGCTGGCGGAATTGACCTCGCCGGGCGACCTGGTTGTAACAATAGGGGCAGGAGATATTTACAAGACAGGAGAGCAACTTCTGGAACTGCTGAAACGGGAGGCTGGGCAGTGAATGAGGCGTACCTGACCCGGTTGAGCCAGCTTGCTGACACAACCGGCGGAATCACGCTTGAGCGGGATTATCCGCTTAGCCGGCTGACCTCGGTAGGCACCGGCGGTGTGGCCAGGGCATACGTGGCGGCCCGGAAAGTAAGCGCTCTGCGCGAGTTGGTAAAAATACTGGAACCGCCGTTTTTCATCATGGGCAGCGGCACCAACCTTCTGCTCTCCGACAGGCCGTTCCCGGGGACGATTATCCGTCTGGGAAGCTCGTTCGGCGGAATCAGGCACTCCGGAGAAACAATCACCGCCGGGGCCGCCGCCAGCCTGGGACGGCTGGTGCACAGGGCTATCGAGCAGGGCTTTGCCGGGTTCGAGGAACTGGCCGGTGTGCCGGGTTCGGTGGGCGGAGCGGCAGCGATGAACGCCGGGACGCATATCGTCGAACTGGGAGACCTGGTGGATAAACTGATGATGGTGGACATGGACGGAAAGAGCAGAACTTTCGGGCAGGGCGAACTGGCGCTCAGCTACCGCAAAAGTTTGTCGCCCGTGCCCGGAGTGATCACCTCACTCAGTTTCCGCAGAGGCAGTACAGGCGGAAATCCGGTGGCCCAGCGTAAACGCGCCAGCCAGTTGAGCGAGGGCCGCAAGATTAAGCACCCGTGGCGGGCAAGGACATTCGGCTCAACGTTCAAGAACCCGCCGGGGATGATAGCGGCCAGGCTGGTCGACGAGGCCGGGCTCAAGGGGACTGTTATCGGCGGGGCCAGGGTCAGCCCGCTGCATGCGAACTTTATCGAGAACCACAACGGGGCGACCAGCCTTGATATCGTCGAGTTGATCAGGCTGGTGCGGGACAGCGTAAAAAAACAATGCGGAGTTACGCTGGAGCCGGAAGTTCGGCTTGTGGGTTTTACCAGCGAGGAGCTTGCGGAACTTGCTCCCTGTGCGGTCAATACAATCGAAAACATAAAAGAATGATTAATATACACTTACACGCTCCTGAACGAGGATAACAATGGCCAGGACAACCAGAACCAGCCCAGCGCGAAGAAGAAGCCCCTCCCGTCGTAAAAAACGCCGTAGCGGTGGTTTCAAAGTACTGATGTTCCTGTTACTGCTGGTTTCCAGCGGGTATGCAGCCTATCAGCTCGATGTCAGCGGCTATTTCACGCTCAAGCATGTCGAAACGGCCGATGCTGTTTACCTGGAGTCTTCGGTACTGGATTCACTGTGCCAGGCGCTGTTCGTGGGACGCAGTATCTTCTCTGATCTCGGACCGGTCAAGGACATCCTGGCTACCCAGCCGTTGATCAAAAAGGTGCGCTGCCTGAGGCGTTTCCCCGACCGTATCCGCATTCAGGTAATTGAGCGGAGGCCGGTGGCGCTGGCCAATGTGGGAGAAATCCTGCCGGTGGACGATGAGGGCTACGTGCTGCCGCTCGATATTACCCGTCACCGTCTGGAGCTGCCCGTGATCACCCCGCCCTCGGCCGGATCAGTGACCACCGAGGAGCACACCGGCAGAATGCGGCTGGATAAAAGCGGCCGGCGGCTGGTGCAGGCCGTGCTTTGCTTCCGCGACATGTCTCCCGAACTGTTGGGACGGATCAGCGAATTCGGGATAAACGAGCAGGGCAAAATCACGCTGGTCACCATGGACCGTGGACTGAAAGTGGTGATGGGTAAATGGGTGGAGCCGAAAAATATCGATTACCTGCGCTGGATGTTCGAAGAACTGGATGGCCGCGACGACAGACCGTCGCAGGTGGACCTCAGTTTCAAGGGCCAGATTATTGTCAGGAATAATTAAACAAAATTGGCCGCTGCCCTTTGGCCGCCGCCAATACATAACTGAATAGAATATTCATAATCAGGGAAGTCCTCCACCGCCGTGCGGCGGAGAATTTTTCCCGCGAAATATGTATCCATTCCTGTCCGGGAGGCCAGATGCCGAAAGATGACGTAATAGTCGGGCTGGATATAGGCACGACAAAAATCTGTGCCATTATCGCTGAGCGCACCGAGGAAGGCGAACTGAAAATTGTCGGAGTGGGCACCACCAAGAGCGACGGGCTGCGGCGCGGCGTGGTGGTCAATATCGAGAAGACCGTGCAGTCGATCACCAGGGCGATCGAGGACGCTGAATTGATGGCCGGGGTGGAAGTCAAGGGAGTTTTCGCCGGGATTGCCGGAGACCATATCCGCTCGATAAACAGCAAGGGAATTATCGCTGTCAGCCGCGAAAACAGCGATATCACCAAGGACGATGTCCGGCGGGTGATCGAGGCGGCACAGGCAGCTCATATCCCGATGGAGCGCGAGGTGATCCATGTGATCCCCCAGGAATTCATTGTCGATGATCAGCGCGGCATCCGCGACCCGGTTGGCATGAGCGGCATCAGGCTGGAGGCGGATGTGCATATTGTAACAGGTGCGGTAGCCAGCGCCCAGAATATAGTCAAAAGCATCCACCGCGCTGGTTTCGAGGTATACGACCTTGTACTTGAGCCTCTTGCCAGCAGCTATTCCGCGCTTACAGAGGACGAAAAAGACCTCGGCGTTTCGATTCTCGATATAGGCGGAGGCACTACCGATATCGCCTTTTTCAGCCGGGGCAGCATCCGCCTCACCAGCGTAATCGGCCTGGCCGGCGACAACCTGACCAACGATATCGCCATCGGCCTTCGCACTCCGGCCCACAAGGCAAGGGAGATCAAGGAGAAATTCGGCAGCGCGCTCAGTTCCCAGGTTGACAGCACGGAGATGATAGACGTGGCCAGCGCCGCGGGTCAATCAAACCGTCAGGTCAGCCGGCAGTTGCTGGCGTCAATCATCCAGCCTCGTGTCGAGGAAATCATCAGCCTCGCCTTCCGTGAAATAGAGGAGTTTGGCGACTTGATGGCCGCCGGGATAGTGCTCAGCGGAGGTACCAGCGGCCTGAATGGGATTGTGGAGCTGGCCGAGGACATTACCAAGCTGCCTGTGCGTGTCGGCAAACCCACAGGGGTAACCGGGCTGGTTAACATGGTCGATGATCCCAAGTTTTCCACCGGTGTCGGCCTGGTAATGTATGGCGCCGAGCAGGACCCATCGCGGACTAAGTTCCATGGTGACGATAATTCGCTGTTCAACAGCGTGATGGAAAGAATGAAACAATGGCTGACAGACCTTTGGTAATCAGCCTTACAATATTCGGACTCTAACGGCTAACCGATAACCCTGCCCAGAGGGAGAGCGCTATGAGTGACATGCAGTCAACAACTTTTGAATTCTGCGATGTGCCGGAGCAGATGGCCAGAATAACCGTGATCGGTGTGGGGGGCGCAGGCGGCAACGCGATCAACCACATGATCGACTCCGACATGCGCGGTGTGGAGTTTATCGCCTGCAACACCGACGCCCAGGCGCTGTCGATCAACAAGGCGGCCTACAAGTTACAGATCGGCCGTGAACTGACCAAGGGACTCGGCGCCGGAGCACGGCCCGAAATCGGCCGTCAGGCCGTGGAGGAGAACCGCGACGACATTGCCTCGATTATCGAGGGCAGCGACATGGTGTTTATCACCGCCGGTATGGGTGGCGGCACAGGCACGGGAGCCGCTCCGGTGGTGGCCGAGATCGCACGTGAGTTGAACACGCTCACTATCGGCGTGGTCACAAGGCCTTTCATTTTCGAGGGCCGCAAAAGGATCAAGCAGGCTGAGGCCGGGATAGCGGAGATGCGCAAGCACGTGGACACGATCATTATCGTACCCAACCAGCGCCTGTTGGGCCTGGTGGGCAAAAACACCACTTTCCAGGAAGCGTTGCAGATAGCGGATAATATCCTGTTCTACGCCTGCCAGGGAATCAGTGAACTGATCACAACTCCGGCGCTGGTCAATCTCGATTTCGCCGATGTGCGGACGATCATGGCCAACATGGGCGATGCCCTGATGGGTACCGGATTCGCCAGCGGAGAGTACCGCGCCAGCGAGGCGGCCCAGGAAGCTATCAGCAGCCCGCTGCTCGAAGACGTGCAGATCAAGGGCGCCCGTGGAGTGCTGGTCAATATCACCGGTGGCAGCGACATGACCCTCCATGAGGTGAATGACGCCAACAATGTGATCTATGAGGCCGCCGGAGAGGAAGCCAATATCATCTTCGGCGCTGCTATCGATGAGTCGATGAACGGCCAGGTGCGGGTCACTGTGATCGCCACCGGTTTCGGCGACAAGAAAGAGATGGCCAAACCTGTTCAGCAGTTGCAGCCTAAAACCCGGAGCAATGTGCTGGATCTGGATATGGTGAGTAACGGTGATCTGGGCCGTTTAACCAGCCGCAACACAATCGGCACGGGCGAAGAGCGCAACGATGTCGGCTCGTCCAAGGAAGTCCAGACCACCCAGCGTCCTTATCCGCTGACCATGGACGAACTGGAGATTCCAACTTTCATCCGCCGCCAGGTCGATTGACCACGGCGCTGAACGAAAAGCTGTTAACCAGAGGTGAAAGTGGCGAAAAAAAACCGTATCCCCCGGCTGGTCAAACCGGTGGTGGCGGTAATGGCCCGGTCTGACGGGCTGATTGGCGAGACACTCTCGGCGTTGGAGAGCGAACTGGGCGAAATAGATTTTCTGGGCGAAATCTATAACTTCGGCCACTCCCGCTACTATGAGGCTGAGATGGGAGACGGACTCCTCAAGCGTTTCGCCAGTTTCAGCAACCTGAGGTGGCCGGATTTTCTGGCTCCGCTTAAGCGCAGGACCGCAGCCTGTGAGTGCAAACATCGCCTCCCGGGTGGCGGACGCAGGGTCAATGTGGATCCGGGATACTGGAGCGACGCCAAGCTGGTTCTGGCCTCGACCAAAAATTATTCCCACCGGATCTGGATCGGCCGGAGGGTGTTTGCCGAGGTTACGTTGCGCCTTGACCGGGGCAGACTGTCTCCGCTTGAGTGGACGTATCCGGATTACAAATCCACAGCGGCGCTGGAATTTTTCGGTAAGGTGCGAAAACGATATTTGCAACAATTGAGCGAGATTGCAAGTTGATTCCGGGGTGGTATGCAATCAGCCGTCACAGGCATTGCACCTTCACCCAAAAAGGATTGAAACGATTTTATATCTTGACATCAGCTCAGTTTGAGATATAAATACTGTTGTCATTCCTAACCATAAATCGAAAGCAGACAAGGCGATATGACTAACGACCTGAAAAACCTTCTGACACGGGACGGTAAAAAAGTGCGTTATTCGCGCAGTGCCGTGCGCAAGGCAGGCAGCCTGGGACGTACGCTACCGCTGATTCTGTTCGCCGTCAGCGTTCTGATTACAATCGCTCTTGTCGATCCCTTTGAAAAAAGCGAACAGGCCTCCACGGGCAATATCTCCTCGGCGGAAACCGACTCCGTGCGCCTGAGCGCTCAAGAGCCCGAAGACGAGGGCGTTCTTGCAGCGGCGGTCTCCTACGAGCTCGAAGACAAAGTGAAAAACGGTGACACGTTCGAGACAATCCTGTTGCGTAACGGAATCAAACGGGATTACCTGTTTCCCCTGCTCGACGCGGCCCGAGACAGCCACAACCTGAACCGGGTGGTGATCGGCCGCCAGCTTAAATTCGCGTTCGTGGACAGTTTGCTAACCAGGGTGGTTTATGAGATAGACAACGACCGCACACTGTCGGTTACCCGCGAGGACAGCGTAAACTGGCAGGCGGCGGTGAAAGAGACCCAGTATATTGAGAACGTGCGGGAATTGAGCGGAACTATCGAGAGTTCGCTATACCAGACCGTGATGGATTCTTACTCTAACCCGGAACTTGCACTGAAGCTAAGCGAGATTTACGCCTGGCAGATTGATTTTCACAACGATATCCGCAAGGGCGACACTTTCAGGCTGATTTTCAGGGAAAAGATCCATCCCGAAAAACAAACCAGCAAGGTAGACGATGTCCTGGCTGCACTGTTTGTCAATGACGGGACCGAAATTTACGGCTACCGTTTTATGAACGCCGACAGCACGGTGGACTATTTTGAACCCGACGGAAAAAGTCTGCGCCGCAAGTTCCTTCGCAGCCCGTTCAACTATATGCCCCGGATTTCCAGCCGCTACAACCCCCGCCGCTTCCACCCTATCCTCAAACGATACCGTCCGCACCTGGGTGTGGATTATGCCGCGCCCAGGGGAACTCCCGTACTGTCGCTGGGAGATGGCAAAGTGATCAAGCGCGGTTGGAACGGCGGGTTCGGCAACTACATCCTGATTCGCCACAACGGGATGTTTTCCACCGGCTACGGCCACCTGTCGGGGTATGCGCGGGGACTCAAAGTTGGAGGCAGGGTGAGGCAGGGAGAAGTAATTGGTTACGTAGGCAGCACCGGGCTCTCTACCGGGCCGCATCTTGATTTCAGATTCTTCAAGGACGGCAAGCCTGTCAACCCGCTCAAGGTGGATATACCCGCCGGCGAGCCTGTGATGGCCGAGGTTTTCGCCGAATTCGAGAGTTATCGCGATATAATGAAACGCCGTCTGGACAGGATCGGCCAGCCGCTGTTCGTTCCACCCGTGGCCACCAACGGCGTGGTACCGGTACGGATCAGAATCGCCCGGCCCGAGGAAAAAAACACCGGGGGATAAACCCCCAGCCTACGGTGCTGTTGATTTGCCATAGTCTATTTCGCTTTCCGGAATCCAGCCCCTGCGGTTGCCCGCTATTACCTGAAGCCATAAATCCTGCTCCAGCCGCTGGCCGCGCAACACGTCCACCCTGCTGCCCCGTTCCACAACTCCCCTGCTTTCCGCTCCGTATTCCAGGCCACCCGGCTCGCTCCACATTATCAGCCTGTCCGTGCGTACCACTCCGGCGGCAATCGGCTCAGCATCGCCCACAAGGGCTGGTGCTGGAGCGAAAACCCAGATATAGACTATCAGAAACATAATCAGCGCGGTATTGACCATCACCAGCGTAACAATGATCCCACGGTAGTGGTTCGCGACAAACTCCGGCCTGAAGGCTCCGTGGTTCACCTCTGCTGGTATCTTTTTATCCTTCATCCCGTTCATTGCTCTCACTCGCCTCTTCTCATCGGCTTCTCTGCTCCTCCCGATGATTTCTCACCCAGGTGATAGGCACTGTAACGTTCAACTGCCCGTTGAGCCTGCTCTAATTCATTTGAAGACAGCGCCGACAATTCTTCGCGCACAAGCGGAAACCTCCTGCCGCTGCGGAAGATAAACCGAAGGGCCGGATAGCCGATCAGCAGGGGACGGCCGGTGGCGCTGCCAAGGTCACCTGCACAGCTTGAGCAGACCACGCCTCCCGAAGCGGGCTGGAAACGGTATGACTCGCACCTCTCCAGCGCTTTATCACAACGGATACAGTCCACCAGTTGGGGTTCCAGGCCAAGCAGGCTCAACAGCCGCCAGCGGAATGATGCCAGCAGCAGAGCAGGCATCCGGTCCTCCCCGGAGGTTTCGTCGGCGCAACACAGAAAATCCTCCAGCAACTGAAACAGAGCGGCGCATTCCTGGTCCTCGGGGGCCACATTTTTAATCATTTCCACCGCGCCACTGGCGGCCATAAAAGCCTCCAGGCTGGCGCGAATCCCCGGAAACTGGTTTTGGACATCGGCCTCGCGCAGAGTGTGCAAAGTGCCGCTGCGGCTTTTGCGGTAAACCACCTCCAGCAGGTTGAACGTCTCCATGCGTCCGGCAAACCGGCTTTTGGCCCGCCTGGCCCCCTTGACCAGCATCGACTGACGGCCGAATTCGGGCGTGATCAGCCACAGCACACGGCTGGAGTCGCTGTAGTTGACTCCGCCGATCACGATTGCCTGTTGTTTGAGATCGCTCATCGAGCTACGGAATCAGCTTTCATTACGCCGCTCAACCCAGCAGAATCAAAGCGCTTAAGGAGAGCAGAAGGAAAAAACCAAGAATGTCCGTGAAATTATGCACGACGCTGGAGGAAACGGTGGGATCGAAACCCAGTGTCCGCAAGCCCAGGGGGATGATCGCGCCGATAAAGCCCGCCAGCGTCATCGAGATCCAGGAGGCGAATGCGACTATCAGACCGAGCAGCGGGGAACCCTGGGTGATATAGATCAGAACAAACACGAGTATGCTCACCACCAGGCCGTTCATCAGGCCAACCACGGTCTCATGAACCAGCACACGGCGTTTGCGTCCGCTGAACGAGCCATCGAGCATCAACCTTCGCAGGGTAACCACCAGGCTCTGGGTAGACGTGTTGCCGCCTATTCCGGCCACCACGGGCAGGAACATGGCCAGGATCACTTCCTGCTCCAGTACGTAGACATACAGGCGGATGATATGCGCGGAGACAAACAGCAGTAACAGGTTCAGGCAAAGCCAGGGCAGGCGGCTGCGCACCGAGTGCCAGATACCCACCGTTTCAACACTCTCCTCCTCGTCCACGCCGCTCATGCGGAACATGTCCTCGGTCATTTCCTGTTCCATGATGTCGATCACGTCATCGACAGTTACCTGGCCCAGCAGACGGCCGCGGTCGTACTCAACCACCGGCATAGATACCTGGTTGTAGCGGGCCAGCAGCCTGGCCACTTCCTCCTGGTCCATGTCCGGCGGCACCGTAACAACATCGGTGTCCATCACGTCCGAGATATTTACATCCGGCTCGGCAAGGATCAGTTTACGCATCGTCACAATACCCTGGAACCGTTGTTTTGCATCCACCACGTTTACACCGTAAAAATCTATCTCCTGGCCCTGCTTTCGCACCTCGCGAATCGCCTCACCGGCGGTCATTTCCTGATTAACAGCCACGAACTCGCTGGTCATCACGCCACCGGCCGTATCCTCCGGGTAGCGCATCAGGGTTTGAATCTCCAGCCGGTCCTCGGTATCAATCACCCGCAGGACCCGCTCGGCCTCTTCATCGCTCAGTTCCTGGACAATGTCGGTGGCATCGTCATCGGGCAATTCCTCGAACACTTCATGCAGCTTCTGATCGTCGAGGCTGCGGATCATCTCCTCCTGGCTCTCATCACGCACCTCCGCCAGGGTCTGGGAGGTGATCTCGGCCGGCATCAGCTCCAGAAAAATACTCCGCTGCTCATCGTCCAGTTCCTCAACAATATCCGCCAGATCAGCAGCGTGGGTTCCCTCGATTATCCGCTGCAACTCATCGTATCCCTCGCCGCCCTCTTTGAGCAGCTTGCGGATTATTTTAAGTTTCAGTTCTTCCATGGAATCTTTCTCCGGAAATTACGCCGCATTACCGAGGCTGATCGTCCGCTCCAATAGTCCTGATCCCGCCGCTGTGCCCATCCTGGTCCTGGCCATCGATATCTTCGATCTCCCTGATCCACAGCCGCTCAACTCTTTTGGGGCTGGCTTCCAGAACAGTAATTCGAAGGTTGCCCAGCTGGAATCGCTCCCCTGTCTCGGGGATTCTTCCCAATTCGGCGATCAGCAATCCACCTATTGTTTCCACAGCGTGGGTGATCTCCGGCAGGTTGATTTTACCCTCGAGTTCCTCAAACCGCGTACGGCCTTCGACAAATATACTATTGTCCTGCCCGATTTTCACCAGTGAACCTTCATTGTCGTGAACGTCGTGGATATCTCCCACCAACTCTTCCAGCAAGTCCTCCAACGTAACGATACCCGCCGTGCCCCCGTATTCATCGAGCACCACGGCAAGATGGCACCTTGCCTGGCGCATTTCGTAGAACAGGCTGTCGGCTTTGCGCGTTTCCGGACTGAAAATTACCGGATGAACCACGGGCTTACCAGCCTGTTCTCCGCCCAGCAGATCCACCACGTGGATTATCCCTGTGATGTGATCAAGCGTTTGATCGAAAATCGGAATCCGCGAATAGCTGGTCTGGCTCATCACGGTGGCGATTTTCGCAATCGGTGTATCCTTTGCCACGGCGGCAATTTCCGTGCGTGGCGTCATCACTTCACGAACCGCGGTCTCACTGAAATTAAATACTCCGGAGATATAGTTTCGCTCCTCCTCGTCGAGCATGCCACTGCGCTCGCTGTCAATCAGTACCCGCTGGATATTCTTGCGTGTGAATATCTGTTCGCGGCTCTGATTCCGCACACCCAGCATCCGGAGCATACTGGTGCTGATCCGGTGGGCGGTCCAGGCGATTGGTTTGAGCAGAAAGTGGGACACCAGCAACGGAGTACTCAACAAACGGATAACACGACCCGCGTGCTCGCGAGCAATACTCTTGGGGATAATTTCTCCAAAAAACAGAATGGGCGGTGTTGTCAGCGCCGGAATCACCAGCGCGCTGATCAGGATAGACAACTGGCGATGCTGCGGCATGGCCTGTAAAATCGCCTTGGCGATCAGCACGGTGGCAATCACGTTCATCAGGTTGTTTCCCACCAACAGGCTGCTGAGAATACTGCTGGGATTGCCGGTGTACCTTGCCGCCAGCCGGCCCAGACGGCTATCCTCTTCCAGCCAGCTTTGCAGCTTCACCTTGTTGACCGAGATCAGTGCGGTTTCGCTGCCGCTGAAAAATGCGCTGAACAGCAGTACCAGCACCAACAGCCAGATAAGATCGATCAAGTGGATTCGCTCCCTGAGTCTGATTTCCCTGTTATTCCCCGCGTGTTCATCTTGCCGGCATTGGACTGGTCCGGGCCGTTCAGCCTGGCAATCCTGACTTTCCAGATCCGGCGGCGGATAAGCTTGGTGACCGTGAAAGAAAAACCACCATACTCAACTGTTTCTCCCGTGTGGGGCAGACGGCCGATCCGGGTCAGCAGAAAACCGCCGAGTGAATCGTAGCCCTGTTCCTGCTCGTCGAGTTCCAGACCCAGTTTTTCCGCCAACCCGTCAATATCGATCCTTCCCTCCACAAGCCAGGTCCCATCGGGGTTCGTCTTGATCAGCGGCTCCTCCACATCGTGCTCGTCCTGAATCTCTCCGATTATCTCTTCCATTATATCCTCGACCGTGACCAGTCCCTCGGTGCCACCGTACTCATCGACCACAATACTCATGTAGATGTGCTGTTCCTGGAACTCGCGCAATGTATCGCCGCAGAGCTTTGTTTCCGGTATGTAGTTTACGCCGCGCAGAAGGTCGCGGACCGAGTTAATCTTCTTGAGCCCGTAGACATAGTCCAGCAGGTCCCTGGCGTAGAGGACTCCCACAATGTTGTCCAGGTCACCTTCGTAGACAGGATAGCGGGAATAGCCCTTGCCGCGCACGTTTTCGATCATCTCCTGGATCGGCATTTCGAGCGCAAAACCCTGGATATCGGTTCTCGGCACCATGATTTCGCGAACCATCGTTTCCGAGAGCTCGAAAATATTATGGATAATCCGCTTCTCTTCCTGCTCCAGGTCACCCTGCTCGGCGGACATGTCCACCATCAGCTTGAGCTCGTCCTCCTGAATCTGACGGTCCTCGGCGCCGAGGCTGAACAATCCCTTGAACCAGTTACTGAACCAGACCAGCACAATAATAAACGGCCGCATCACGATCAGCCACCAGCGGATAAACCAACTCACCCTGATCGCCAGTCTGGAGGCATCACCGATAGCATAAATCTTGGGGCTTATTTCACAGAAAATCAACAGGGTCAACGTCATGCCCACCACATCAAGCAGGTACACCAGCCGGTCGCTCCATCCCTGCTCCAAACCGTAGCCATGCAGCAGGATCGTGGCCACCGCCGTGGCGCAGATATTAACCACCAGGTTGCCAAGCAGAATTCCGTTGAGCAGTATATCCGTGTTCTCCATCAGCTTACGCACCCGCTTGCCGCGCACGGGATATTCTTCCTCGAGATTGAACAACTCAAAACTGGAGAGAGAAAAAAACGCGGTCTCGCTGGAGCTGAATACCGCTGACAGCACCAGGAGCAGGGGGAAAGATATCAGTAAATAGGTTTCCATCTGAGCTTTGCCAGGTCCATGGTTAAAATATTATTCCGCGGCAGCCATTACGTTAAACGGGATTAAGCGACTTGCCGGCCCACGAGCGTTTGAAATGACGCCCCACGGCAAGTTCCTGAAGCTCGGACATCCGCTCCCGGCCTGCCGGGTCCTCGTGGTCGTGGCCCAGCAGGTGATACGTCCCGTGGGCCGCCAGACGAAACAATTCCTCCTCGGCGGATACGCCGAATCGGGCCGCCTGGCTGCGGGCGGCAAGCACACAGATATAGATGTCTCCCACCAGCGCGTCACCCGCACCCTCGGAGAGATTGAACGAGATCACATCGGTAACGCGGTCGTGATTCAGATAGTCGCGGTTCAGGCGGCGGATAAAGCTCCTGCCGACAAAAGAAACAGACAGCTCGGCCCGCTCCACTCCCGCCTCAAGCAGAATCTCCGTGGTCATCCGCTTCAGGGGAGCAAACAACCCCGTTATCCGCTTGCGGCTGGTCGCGCTTATCATCACTTCTATCCCGCTGCTTCCGCTGCTCATCGTCCCGTGTCTTTTCCGGTTTTGGAGGATAGTCAATCCGGGTGTGGTGCACACCGATCAGAATAGTCAGGAACTCCTCGCCTATCCGGGTCAGGTCGCGAAGGGTAAGCTCTGTGTTGTCCAACTGCCCGTCGCGGAGTTTGGCGTCAATCAGCCCCTTGATCAGGCTGCGAATCCGGCTGACAGTGGGCTCATTGAGCGTACGGCTGGCGCTCTCGGCGGCGTCGGCCAGCATGATAATCGCCGTCTCGCGGTTCAGTGGCCTTGGGCCCGGATACCTGAAATCGGACTCCACCAGGGTGGTATCGGGGTTCCGCTCTTTCTCCTTGCTGAAGAAAAAGGAGATCGACTGGTCGCCGTGGTGCTGACGGATCACGTCGATAATACACTTCGGCAGCTTGGCCCTGCGCGCCAGTTCCACACCTTCCTTAACATGATTGGAGATAATCAAGCTGCTCATTTTAGGCGCGAGCTTGTTGTGCGGGTTTACCCTGCCGGCCTGGTTCTCGATAAAGTAGTTAGGCTGCTTGATCTTGCCGATATCGTGATAGTAGCTGGCAACCCGGGCGTAGATTGGATTAGCCCCTATCCCTGCCGCGGCCGACTCGGCCAGGCTGCCGATTATGATGGAGTGATGGTATGTGCCGGGGGCGTCAATCGCCAGGCGCTTGAGCAACGGGCGGTTAAGATCACCCAGCTCCAGCAGCGTAAAATTACTGGTGATCTTAAAGCCATGCTCGAACAATGGCAACAGAGCCACAACAATAAAGGTGCTGACAGTGGCGTTTACAGCGCACCAGCCCGCCGCGGTAATAACGGACAGAAAATCGCTGCCGCGGAACCCGTAATCCAGTGCCAGCAGCACAACCAGGTAGGCCAGCGCAATATAGATTATTGGCACGTACTGGGCGCCCCGGCTGTCCACGTTACGCACGGAGATTGAGGCCACTACTCCCGCCGAGAGCGCAAGCAGCACCACGGAGATCGAGAAATTGCTCTGCACACCCAGCATCAGGGCCATGCACAACGCACCCACCATCGCCACTTCATCGTTCAGAAGGTAGCTGATCAGCATCGTACTGATCGCCACCGGAAGAAGGTAAGTGGGCAGTTGCTCGTTGACCAGTACCAGCCAGCTCAGCCCCAGCACAATTAGGAAGCAGAGCGAGATCAGCACCAGCTTTGAATAGCTGGCGTAAAGTTTGGGGGAATGAAGGTAAAAGAAAATCCCGGCTCCGAGCAGGAGTATCATGTAAATTGCCCAGATGCCAAGTTCGCGCAGACGCTGGGCCAGGTCGCCCTGCAGCAGCCCGCGCTTTTCCAACTCGGCGCGAAGGTTATCCAGACGTTCAAGCTGCAACACCCCCACCCGCTCTCCCCGGCCGATAATTTTCTCCCCTTCCAGAACCATTTCCTCGCGCGTGGTACTGACAGTACCGGCTGCGATTTCCCTCAGACGGTCGGTTTCGGCAAGGTTATAAACCAGGTTCGGTTGCAGAAAACGGGGCAAAATCTGCAGAAACAGATTCTTGCTCAACTCCGGCTTATCGCTGTCGACTATAACGCTGGTGGCCAACTCAATAGCCTGATCCACGGAAATCAGTCCGGCGGTGGCTACTATCTCTTCCTTGCCGCCGCGGCGAAGACTGACCTGTTGATGCCCTATCCTGCGGAAATCCTCATTGGCTATCAGGCCGGTGCGCAGCTTACCGACCAGATAATCTTTCATCCGGGTCCGGAGCAGGCTGCTACGCACAGGATCAAACAGATAGACTATTTCCTCATCCGACAGAGAAAAACTGGAATCCGCCGCGTACAGGTAGTTGAGCACAATCGGCTTTACCTTATAACCGTTTTCCCCGCTTTCCAATCCGGCTGCGTAGAGTTCCCAGCCGATCAGTTCCCTGGCCAGAGTGGAATCCTGCCAGGCCCTCTCGAACCAGCCAAAATAGTTCAGCAGTTCAGCAACCACCGCCTCCCGCATACCCGGCAGATACTCGAGAACGGGACGGACCTGATCGGCGGCGGCCTCTTGCTCCGCGGTGTACTCGGCCGGGTTTTTAAAGATCTGGAAATCGAATGGTGCGATAATGTCCTGGTCGGCAACACTGCCGGCCTGGATGTCAAAAAACGGATCGTACGAGCTGCGGCCCGGAGTAAGCATCAGGGCCAACCAGGCCAGCATTGCGGCCAGCGCCAGCCGGGAGCCGTGCCTGAACCATGGATTGGTGGGCCAGGATTCTATCTTTGTCCTGGCCTTGAACGCTTTAACCAACCGCTTGCGCTTCGACCTGATTTTCTGTTTTAATCCGGTCATAAAACGCATCACTCCTCAATGGAATGGAAAAGTGGCTTTGCATACGAACGGCAGAGCTGCAAACCGTCAATGAAAAACCCGCACCCGCCCCGGCTATGCGCCGGCGGGTACAGGTTTGATAAAACCGATAGTTCTCAGGATGTTTCTTCGGCGTCACCCGCTTTTTGATACGCCTGGACGATATCCTTAACCAGCTTATGGCGGACCACATCATTCTGATCGAAATAGGTGAACTCGATCCCATCAATCCCTTTCAGGATTTCCTCGATCTGAAGCAATCCGCTCATCTTCCGGTCGGGAAGATCCACCTGGGTCTTGTCGCCGGTAATTACGGCCCTGCTGTTCAGGCCCAGACGGGTCAGGAACATTTTCATCTGCAACCGGGTGGTGTTCTGCGCCTCGTCCAGGATCACGAACGCATCGTGGAGCGTACGGCCGCGCATGAACGCTATCGGCGCGATCTCGATAGTCCCGCTCTCGATCAACCGCTCCACCTTTTCATTGACCAGCATGTCTTCCAGCGCATCGTAGAGTGGACGAATGTAGGGATTCACCTTCTCCTGCATGTCGCCGGGCAGAAATCCCAGTTTTTCACCTGCCTCCACCGCCGGACGGGCCAGGATAATCCGTTTGACCTGTTTCTTGTTCAGTGCATCCACCGCGGCGGCCACAGCCAGGTAAGTCTTGCCTGTACCGGCTGGGCCTATCCCGATCACGATATCGCTACGGCGGATCATCCTCAGGTACTTGTCCTGGTTTGATCCGCGGGCCTTGATCACTTTCTTGCGGCCAGTCAAGTAGATATTGGCCGCCTCGAACACCTCGTCGTCGCCGGACTCGCCATCGCGGACCTGGCGGGCCACTATGCCGATTTCCTCACTCTGCAACTCGCGGCCAATCTGCACCATCGCAATCAACCTGCGCAGTGTGCGCTCCATCTCTTCCAGCTCCGGCTCCCGTCCGGTGAGCACCATCTGCTCACCACGGATATAAGCCTCGCAGCCGAACATGGTCTCCAGCAGCCGAAGGTTTCTGTCGTTGGGACCAAACAGGCCCAGGACATCCACTCCCTCCATCGGAATCTTACGTGTCGATTGGCTGTTATCGGCTGTCGTCACCAATATCGCACTTTCCTTTCCCTGGAGTTTAGCCCGGTTCGCGCCGCGAGCCATTGCCCGCATCACTTCCCGTTCCCAAAAAAGCACCAGATAAATCTGCTACTTTTTCCGCCATATTTCAAGCTGATGCGTTCGTTGAACCATCAGCTCATTTCTTGACGATCTTGCGAATGTGCAGCTCCAGCAGCTCTTTCTCGTCCACAATCGCCGGTGCATCCTCCATCATCCCGCTGGCTTTGGAGCTCTTGGGGAACGGGATCACATCACGGATGGACTCCGTGCCACAGAGCAGCATTGCCACCCGGTCCACGCCCATCGCTATTCCGCCGTGGGGCGGTGCGCCGTACTGGAACGCCTTGAGCAGGAAACCGAACTTGTACTCAGCCTGCTCATCGCTGATACCCAGGGCGCGGAAAACCCGGCGCTGCACGTCCGGGTTGTGAATCCTGATACTGCCGCCACCGATCTCGTAGCCGTTGAGCACTATATCATAGGCGCGGCTGCGCACTTTCTCAGGCTCGGATTCCAGCTTGTCCAGATCCTCGGGGCAGGGGCTGGTAAACGGGTGATGCGCCGGGCTGAGTTCCCCGCTGGCCTCATCACGGTTAAACAGCGGAAAATCCGTGACCCACAGAAACGCCAGCTTGCCCTTCTCTATCAACCCTTCCTTGGCGGCCAGGTACTGGCGAAGGCGGGCCAGGACCTTGCTGGTCATCGAGTCCGGACCGCCGACAAATACCAGCAGGTCGCCCTTTGAGGCTCCGGCCAGCTCTGCCGCTTTGTCAAAATAGGGCTGGCTGACAATATTCTTGATCGAAGCGTCGTGCTCGCCGGAATTGCCCACGCGCTGCCACACGCAGCCCTTGGAGCCCATGTCGATAGCCACGGCGTTGATATCGTCCAGTTCCTTGCGGCTGTATCCGGCAGCGCCCGGCACCACAATCCCACGGATGCGGCCGCCGGTTTCGAGAATCTGGTTGAACACGCGGAACTCGCAGCCGCCGAAAGCGCCGGAGAGGTCCTTGATCTTAAGGTCGTAGCGCAGGTCCGGGCGGTCTATCCCGTAGAGTTCCATGCACTCATCGTAGCCCATGCGCACAAACGGCAGCTTGAGCTCGATTCCAAGGGTCTCACGGTAAATCGTCTCCATCAGACCCTCTATCACCTTGATCACGTCGTCCTCGTCCACAAACGACATCTCGACATCGATCTGGGTGAATTCGAGCTGACGGTCGGCGCGCAGGGCCTCGTCGCGGAAACAGCGGGCGATCTGGTAATATCTGTCAAACCCGCTTACCATCAGAATCTGCTTATAAATCTGCGGACTCTGCGGCAGAGCGTAAAACTTTCCGGGATGCATCCGGGCAGGTACCAGAAAATCGCGAGCGCCCTCGGGGGTGGGTTTGCAGAGGATCGGGGTCTCGATATCGAGGAAACCCAGAGTGTCCATGTACTTACGGGCCGCTATCACGGCATCGTTACGGATACGGACATAACGTTGAAGTTCCTCGCGCCGCAGATCCAGATAACGGTACTGAAGGCGGATATCCTCGCCCACCTCGGCTTTGTCATCCAGACGGAACGGCGGGTTTTCGCTCTCGGATATAATCTCCAGAAAAGTGGCGCTCACCTCGACCTCGCCGGTGGGCAGCGACTCGTTTACCGTGCCCTCCGGACGCGGACGAACCAGCCCCTTTACCTGGATAACGAACTCACTGCGCAGCTTATGGGACAGCAAGTCGATATCCTGCTCGGAACTGCTGCGGTCGAAAACGATCTGGGTAACGCCGTAACGATCACGCATGTCGATAAAAACTATCCCCCCGTGGTCGCGCCAGCGGAACACCCAGCCTACCAGGGTTACTTCCCTGCCGTCATCTTCTTTTCTCAGACCACCGCAGGTGTCGGTACGATATTGTGTTTGCAGCTTTTGTCTATCCATAAAAACTTGAATACCTCCTCAGAATTGCAGCGAGGCCAGCGCCTCGTCCAATTGCCCGCCCAGGTTCTGGTCGATTTGCCCGTGCGGCGATTTATTATTACGATATTTATATATTTCACTCTTAATAAAATCCGCCAAAGCAGTCAGCGGAATTTCATGTTGCTCACCGGATGTCATATCCTTGAGTTGAACCCGGCCTCCGGCCAACTCTCGCTCACCGAGCACGATAACGTAACCGGCTCCCAGCTTGCCCGCCTGACGGAACTGGGCTTTCATGCTCCGGCCCTCCAACTCCATTTCCACATGCACCGCGCGGCGCAGCACATTGGCCAGCATAAACGCGGCCTCACCGGCTTTCTCGCCTATCCAGGCAAGATAGATCATTGAGCGGTCACGCGGCACTTCTTCCGCGGCCTGCCTGTCTTGCTCGGCCGCCAGCAGTACGCGCTCGGTACCCAGCGAAAAGCCGATAGCCGGTGTGTCCGGCCCGCCGATTTCGCTCACCAGAGTGTCGTAGCGCCCTCCGCCGCCCAAGGCAACCGACGCACCCAACTCACCGTGATGGAACTCGAAAGTGGTGCGGGTATAGTAGTCCAGGCCGCGTACAAGGCGCTTGTCTTTTTCATACTTGACGCCAAGCTGCTTAAGCCTGGCCTGCACGTTTTCGTAATGCTCGCCGCTCTCATTGCTGAGGTAGTCCTCTATCGGAGGAATATCCTTGGCCAGCATGCGGCAGGATGGCACTTTACAGTCCAGTACCCGCAGCGGGTTGCGCTCCAGACGTTTTTTACAGTCATTGCAGAGTTGGTACTTCAAAGCGCCGAAATACTCTTTGAGCGCCTCGGTATAACGCTTCCGGCTCTCGGCCTCGCCCAGGCTGTTGAGCTTAACTATTATCCGCTCTACTCCGGCGGCGCGAAGGATCATCTCCACCATCGCGATCACCTCGGCGTCCACTGCCGGGTTAAGGCTACCCACCGCCTCTGCGCCTATTTGATGGAACTGACGGTAGCGGCCTTTCTGCGGCCTGTCATAACGGAACATCGGCCCCATGTAAAAAAGCTTTAGCAGCGGGTTGCCTTTCCACAGTGAGTTCTCCACGTAGGATCGGATCACCGGCGCTGTGCCCTCGGGCCTGAGAGCGAACTGGCGGCCCTTACGGTCCTCGAACGTGTACATCTCTTTCTGCACGATATCGGTTTCCTCGCCCACTGTGCGCAGAAACAGCTCTTTCATCTCGAAAACCGGCGTGCGGATTTCGCGGTAGCCAAATCGCTCCAGCAGCTCGCGCGCCACACCCTCTGCCCGTTGCCAATCGGCTGAAACCGGGGGGAGAATATCCTGTGTGCCTCTTGGTACTCTGTAGTCCATTGTCTCGCTGATCTGGTTAAATTGATTCCTTTTCGTCTTCGGTCCGTACACGGGCTGACTTGAACAAACCAGCGCTGTTGAACGCCAGCCAGAGCCAGACAAAAATCAGCGCCCCGGTGGTATCGGCCAGCAGGTCTTTCCAGTCCATCATCCTGCCGGGGATAAAACTCTGGTGGAACTCATCGACCGCCCCCACCAGCACCGCCACGGCAATACAGCCCCAGAAACGCCATACTCTCGCACCGGGAAAGAACACAGCCCTCACCAGCAGAACGCCCAGGATGCCGTATTCGATCACGTGGATCAGCTTGTCCTGGTGACGGAACAGGCGCATGACATGACCGTTAAGCGGTATGCTGCTCAACGTGAATATCAACGCCAGCCACAGCACCACCGGCAACCAGCCCCAGATTTTTCCATTATTTTTTATCGTCTTATCCTGCTTAAAACCGCTCATCGCCCACCCATTACCTGTTTTGCCAGTTCCTTACCCTCAAGCCCGGCAAATCGTTTCAATGCCTCACGCCACGGTGGCAAGCCCTCTATTCCACCCCGCTCCAATGCCGTGCCAGCCAGTGAACTGTCGGCGGGCCGCTTTACCGCCGAGGAAAATGTGCCGCTGCTCACCGGCTCCACCTCGATCTTATCCAACTCCAGCAGTTTGAACCATTCGCGCGCCAGCTCTAACCGCGAGCACCTTCCCTCGCAGGCCGCATGATACAGCGGCAAGGCGGCTTCCGCGTTCAGCATCCGCACCAGGCACTCCGCCAGGGCGACAGTCCAAGTGGGGCTGCCGAATTGATCATCCACAACTTTTACCGTGTTCCCTCCGGCCGCGAATTTCAGCAACTTGGTCAGGAAATTTTCTCCCGCCGCACCGTAGAGCCAGGCGGTACGCACAACCGAGAGTTTTTCACCCAACTGCTCGCGTGCCATTTTTTCACCTTCGAGTTTACCGCGGCCATACTCACTCAACGGGTTGGGGCTGTCGGATTCAACGTACGGAGTTCCCTTACCGCCATCGAACACGAAATCCGTACTGATCAGGTACAGCCGCGCACCGATTTTCCTGCAAGCGGCGGCAACATTCCGGCTGCCGATTGCATTAACCGCCCGGGCTGCTTCCCTGCCGGTCTCGGCTTTTTCCACATCAGTGAATGCGGCGCAGTGGATAACAGCCTCCGCCCCGCTGCCGGTAACAGCCGTGGATGTGGCGATGGAATCGGTGATATCGAAATCAGCGAGATCCACCGCTGCAACAGAGTGTTCTTTGCCCAGAAGAGGGACCAGGTCAGTCCCCAGCATTCCGGCCGCTCCAGTAACCAGCACCCTCATTTTCTGTTCCCGTACATTTTTTCGTAGTATTGGCGATACTCGCCGCTCTTGATCCGCTCCCACCACGTCCGGTTTTCCCTGTACCAGGCCAGCGTACGCTCTATCCCCTCGGCAAAACCGACAGCCGGCTGCCAGCCGAGTTCCTTTCGGGCCTTACTGCTGTCGATAGCATAGCGGCGGTCGTGGCCGGGACGGTCCTTAACAAACTCGATCAGTGACTGATCGGCCCCGGCGGCGCGGACAATCGTGCGCACAACTTCCAGGTTGGGCAACTCGTGTGCTCCACCGATATTATAGACCTCCCCGGCGGCGCCATTCTCAAGCACGGCCATAATCGCCCGGCAGTGATCGGTTACAAAAATCCAGTCGCGCACATGAAGCCCATCGCCGTAAACCGGCAGGGCGCGGCCCTGCATGGCGTTGGTGATCATCAGCGGAATCAGCTTCTCCGGGAACTGGTACGGCCCGTAGTTGTTGCTGCAGCGGGTGATCCGCGTGTCCATGCCGTGGGTGTGATGATACGCCCGCACGAACTGATCGGCTCCCGCCTTGCTGGCCGCATAGGGACTGTTGGGCTGGATAGGGCTGGATTCAGTAAAGTAGCCGCTAGCTCCCAGCGTCCCGTAGACCTCATCCGTGCTGACCTGCAGAAAAATGTCCGTACCCGCCTTGCGCGCCGCCTCCAGCAGGCTCAGAGTACCCAGCACATTCGTATCGGCGAACACTTCCGGCCCGTCGATACTGCGGTCCACGTGGCTTTCGGCGGCAAAATTAACCACCGCGTCCGGCTTCCGGTCCGCACACAACCGCGCCACGGCCTCGCGGTCACGGATATCCATTTTGACAAACTCATGGCGCTTGTCATCCTTTACAGCGGCCAGGTTCTCCAGGTTGCCTGCATATGTCAGCGCGTCCAGGTTAATCACCTGTGCGCCGGGCACAGTCTTCAGCACGTGCAGCACGAAATTGGAACCGATAAATCCGGCGCCTCCGGTAACCAGGAGCTTCATTGGCGAGTTCCTTAACTCTTGATCTGTCCTGAAAAAAGAACGCCTCCACTACCGCTGGAGGTTAGTTCTACCCTTGACTCGCCCCGTCACGGGCGTTAAGCCTTTGCCGCCATCGTTCAGAGCTTATTGGCGCCGGATTGGGCCACCAGGTTATTAGCTCGCAGCAGGGAATCGAAAGTGCCTGCGTCTGTCCACCAGCCATCCAGCATCGAGTGGGTCAGCTGGCCGCGCTCAAGGTACATGTTGTTGACATCGGTGATTTCCAGCTCACCACGATCCGAGGGTTCCAGGCGGTCAATTAACTCAAATACCTGCGAGTCGTAGAAATAGATACCAACCACGGCCAGGTCGCTTTTGGGCTCTTTGGGCTTTTCCACAATACGTATCACTTTGTCGCCATCGACCTGGGCCACGCCGAAACGCTGGGGGTCATGCACCTTCTTGAGCAGCACCTTGCCGCCCTCGCTCTGGCTTTTAAAATCTCGGACCGCCTGGGCTATATTCTTTTCGATCAGGTTGTCGCCCAGGATCACCACCATCTTGTCATCGCCGCAAAAATGACGGGCCAGGCCCAGGGCGTCGGCAATCCCGCCCTCGCCCTCCTGGTATGTATAGTTTACATGCTTGAGACCAAACTGGCGGCCGTTACCGATCAGACGCAGGAAATCTCCTGAGTGATTTCCGCCGGTGACGATCAGGATATCCTCTATTCCCGCGTTGATCAGTGTTTCAATCGGGTAATAGATCATCGGCTTGTCAAATACGGGCAGCAGATGCTTGTTGATCACTTTGGTCAACGGATGCAGCCTGGTGCCGAGTCCTCCGGCCAGCACAACGCCCTTCATAAACACTGTCTCCCGTGCAGGCTCCGAAGCCGGCGCCGCGATCAGAAAAGTTACTCGCCGGACAAAAATACCCGGCGACCCTTAAACATTTAAATCCCAATGGATTTCATCAGGAGACCAATATAGAAACCGGTGCTGTCTGATGTCAATCCTTTTACCCTGTTACGGGGCTGTCCGGGGCGCTCTGATCGCATTGCCGCTTGACAGCACGGCTGGTGGTAAAGCATTATTAGAACTAATGAGTCCTCAACCGTCCTGAATTTGAATCCGCTGCCCTCCGGAGGGAATGCTTGCAATTACTGATCGCGCTGATATTGTTGATTTTAGTACCGCTGTCCGGCTCGTGCTCATCGGCTCCGGACACGCTGGTGCTTGAGCTGGAGCGCGCCGTGTGGCTTGGGAGCCGGGGAGCGATGAACCTCTCCGGGTTGGCCCTGGGCGATGATGGCTACCTGTATTTCAGCGATGACAACGGCCCCGCTCCTGTGGGCTGGCAGCGGCAGAACCCTGTATTGCTGCGGATCAGGCTGGAGAAAGTGCTGGATAGTTCCAACGAAAATCCGCGTCTGGAAATTCTGGATGCCGGCGGGGAGGGAAATCCGTTCGAGCGGATGGCGGAGCAGGGAGGCAAGGCCCACAAATTTGACCTGGAGGGTGTGGCCGTGGCAGGAGAGGGCAAGCTGTGGGCTGTCGATGAGCGCGACAGGCTGCTGATAGAGTACAATACCGCCAGCGGTGAAATGCGGCAGGTGGCCTCCTACAGCGAACTGGCCTCGTGGCATGAACAGCTTGCCGGCGGCAGGATCAACAACGGGTTCGAGGGCATAGCTCTGCTGGGCAGACGGCTGTTTCTGGCTAACGAGATGTTTCCCGGCCTGATAGCACGTTTCACCCTGGACAGCGCAGGGGGTGTTAAACCCGATACTATTTTTACAATAGAGGGCAACCACGACATAACCGGACTTGAGTGCAGCGATGGGGCTCTTTATGCGCTGGGGCGCAGCGCCAGCATGGTCTACAGGCTGGACCCGGAAACGGGAGCTGTGAACGCCGTGGCCTCGTTCGCTCTTGAGGGCGACGATCCACGCTACAGATATCGCCAACGGATGGATCACTACCGCAACAGCGAGGGTCTGGCGGTTGGCGAAGGCAGGATATTTATAGTGATGGACGGCAATTTCCAGCCATGCCTCGAGGACGAGAATCAACGCCTGCCGCTGCTGTTGATCTACAAACGGCCCGCCGGATTCTGAGCCGTGTTGTCAGCATCCCTTGCCTTGAATCAGGCAGCAATTAATCTGGTGAAATTCTCCATCGGGCAGCGGCGGTTGGATCAGCACGAATTCCACGCAACTGGTGCGGCCGGATTTAACTCTGCGCCCGGCCAGCGCTTTTAATCCAATGCTTTTGGCCTTACCGGCAGGAGCAACAACCACACCGGTCGCTTCCATTCTGGAGCAGAACACATCAAGGATACTTGTCAGCATGGCAGCGGCGTTCTTGCCCTTGCCAGCCTTGTTTAACACCTCGTTGAGCTCGTCCTCGATCATGATCACCAGCTCAAACTCCATATCGCCTTTCACTCGCTGGCTGAAATTCCGGCCACCTTCCGGCATCTTGATCGTTGGATAGAAACCACCTGAAAGCACGGTTCCGCCTGTAAAGCGAGGCAGCACACGGCTGAAAATGCTCCAGAGAGTCAACGGTGCATCCCCCTCCATCTCCTCTCCGGTCCTTTCCCCAGGCCCTTCCAACTGATCGTTCCATTCGCCACAGCGTTTAAGCTCGCTCTTAATGCGTTTCCTGTCCAGAATTCCCAGCGTAACCATTGCATCGCCCAAATAAACGCGCTTCTCACGCTGGAGGCTCAGCAGGTTATCCAGTTGTGAACGGCTGAGCAATTTCATTTCCAGTGCGGCCTGGCCGAAATCTCTGTCTTCGCACAACTGCCAGTCAAGCACCTCGTCCACCTGCTCTCCGGTCAGGATTCCCTCGTCCCGGGCCAGTTCACCCAGAATTTTGTTATTTTCCCGCTGGTAGCGTAGCGCCTCGTAAAGTTGCTCCGCGTCGACAATTCCCTCTTCGAGCAGAAATTGTCCGAATAACTTTGTATGCATTTTAAACTATCTCCGCTTCTTCCTTAGCGTTAAACCTATTTCAGCTGCTTCTTCAGCATTATTAAACCATGAAAAGCGTTTCATGTCAATATTGGATCATCACAAGGTACTTAAAAGCCCAGTTTCAACTGCCCGGTTGACCCTTTTGCTCCAGCTAATTATTGGATATATTCATAACCGCTCGCGGGGCAGGATAAGGTGAATCACTTCCTCAGTAGTGTCCCAACGTTTGACGAAGAAATTGCCGTAACTGTATTAAATTTTAAGTGATAGAATAATAAATGACCGGCATCGACTTGAAATTGGTTTTACATTATGGCCGATCCTATTGGGGAAGCACTTTGTAAGAGAAATGACGTTTATTCTTGCAATCGTAAAAAAGGAACTACGATTGGAATTACCACTCTACACAATTCTACAGA